>Ga0326514_10000589_pt1 | contig 24658 bp, 37 predicted proteins | sample 3_2548_0518_D_FD_203653 | JGI IMG/M metagenome (GOLD analysis project Ga0326514, IMG submission 203653) | Bovine rumen microbial communities from UC Davis, California, United States - 3_2548_0518 | ecosystem: Host-associated > Mammals > Digestive system > Stomach > Rumen | place: USA... | reverse complement strand
ACTTATTCGATTTGTCATTAACGCGTCCTTCAATCACTATCTTTATCGGTTCTTTATATACAGTCGCTATGATAGTTGGGGAGAATCCACTAACTCCCCATACTTCCTGTTTCTGGTGAACTTTCCCCGTTGAAGAAAGCAAACGCCCAAGTGCATGAACATCTTCGTTTTGGCGTGACGGGGGGGGGTGTTACTCATCTGGATTTTCATTAGTTGCCTTTCTTTTAATAACTTCTCGTACAATCATTGGATAACTGCCACCACCTTTGAATGTCGTCAACGTAGGGGCAATGCCGTTTACACTCCATACCCCCCCCTCGTACTCGGATCTTTATTTTTTGGATTAGCGTAAACACATCCAAGAAGAATCTTTCCATTAGTCGTCTTCGTCATTCAGGTATCTCCCCTTCGTAAACCAACTGGCTTATCAAAGCCGTAGCTTTATCGCTTGTAACATAGTATTTCTCATCGACTTCATCTTCGAGCATGTCTTTCAGGCGGATGCCATTGTCAAACGGTTCAGGGAACTCAAACTTGCCGTTGTCAAACTCTTTCAGGATGATAATCAGATAAAGCCTTTCCCTATTCTGCGGAATGCCGTAGTCTTTACTGTTCAGCACTTTCCAATATGTATTGTAGCCGTAATCATGCAGTTCCTCGATGAACATGTCGAATGCATCTTTGAACCGCTTACCGACAATGTTCTTTACATTCTCGTAAATGCCCCATTTCGGTTTGTTCGCCTTGATGATTCTGAGCCATTCTACCAAGAGAGAGGATCTTGTCTTGTCGATGTTCTTACTTCCGCATTTCGGACAGCTGTCTCGCTTAGAATGATGTACTGTCAGCGGATTATACTCTTCACCGCAGTCTTTGCAGACCCACTTGACACCTTCTTGACGACCGGCAATGCTGAAATCCTGACAGTTGTGAACAACAAAACCATTTGCAATGAAGCTGTGGTCTTCTTCTACTGTTAAGTCATATACAGGGACAACTTGCTCATTGGTGCATTTCAGTGTTTTGATTGGCTTTATCAGGAACGTACTGCCATCATGAAGCACAAGTAAATCGCCTAACTTCAAATCGCAAAATTCAACCCAACCTGTACGTCTCTGACCGTCAACAAGAAATCTATGATCCCAAGTTGCGTACACACACATGTCACTTGCTTCAATACCGTACACACGCTTATATCCCGTCAGACCTGACCTTAAAACTTTACGATAGCGACCGTTATGCGTGAGGACAAAATCGCCAACCTTAACCTCCTCGATTGGCTTCTTCACCCCAGCTAACATGCTTATCATAGTACCGGCAGGAAAACACGGGGATCCACCGCAAATCATATTAAATGGTTTAAGATTATTCTCGTCCACTTTTGTTATATCTCCAAGGTTCTTAGATTCGTCAACGCCATGAACGGCACAATAACTTTGAGTAGCATATTTGTCTAACTCGCAGAAATGCACCAGTTCATAGCCTGACAAAACAAATTTTTTATTGTTACTTGATGTTTCAAAATCCATTACTTTTGCCCGTTTCTCCCTTCTAATTTTCGTTGAATGTGCAAAATGTATGAGTTACCCAAAACGAAACATAGCTAAAGTAGCATGTTATATCACACTCCCAATGTGATAAAAAATTTGTTTGATATAGTGCAAGCATTTACTTGCATTATATATAAAGATTATAGCACTGTTGTGTCGTCTGGTCAACCTTTATTTGTATTATTTATTGAGCATGTTTTAAGAGTTCGCTGTGATTCCCGATACGGGAACAGATTTTCTGAATCGCTGTTTTGTCAGTCATAGATGTGTACTTATCGCCTAACAATGTGTTTAATGTTTGCATGAAGCCTTTACCGGGATTCTGTTTGTGATAGTCAAGCAATGCCTGAACCACGTTCTCAAAGTCATCTTCTTCTGTCGGATTCCGGCTGTAGTTCATTGACGGATCATAGCGGTCTACTATGTGTTGGAGCGTCCTTGGAGCGTAGTCTATGTATGGATACATGCAGCCGACATTGTATATTTGGCAAGGGAACCCTTGGCGGTTTAGCATCGCTGTCAGTCTGCGTTCCATGTCGCTTTCTGCTGAATTATGCGAATGTCCATGTAACATGACCGCTCCACGGTAATGATGGTTGTAAAACGGCATATAATAATGGCTTAAAATTACTCTTTTATTCTCACCATTTAGCCTGTCAACCACCTCTTTATAAGGAATAATCTCTTCAAACAGCTTTCTGTATCTGCTCATTGAGAAGTTATCGTGGTTGCCAAGAATCAAATGCTTATTGCCGTTCAACCCCTTCAACAGCCTCTTATAATAATCATAGTTCTGGCTGTTTGCTTTCCACATTACATCGCCAAGAATGTAAACATGGTCTGCGTTTGTAACGGCGTTGTTCCACTTCCTCGTGATGACTTCATGCATCTCGTTCAAGTCTATGAAACCACGCCTATCAAAGTCCTTACCTGCACGAGTGACATTTGAATGCCCCAAGTGCAGGTCGGCTATATATAACTTTCGTCCGCTCATATTACTCTTCGATGAGTTCGATTTCCGCAATTTCCTGAGTCACTTTACAACTCGCAGGATCCGCAAAATCTCGTATATCATTCTGAATACAATCACTCATTTCATTCTCCCATTTGCGCTTAATGTCATTAAATGGGAGCATACCTTCAATTAACTGAGTGTCCAACGCCAACTCAATTACCGCCCGATACTTACCTTTAATTCTCGCCATCCAATCTCCTTCCTTTATCATATATTTTCGGCAAATTTTTAATTTATTGCCGATAGTCTAATGAACAATTTTTTAACTTTAGGGAAATTGTCCAATAGCACTTTATAAAAGTATAGTTTGATTCTGTTTATTTGTCAATACTCATTTGCATTATCTATTAATATCGTAATTGTCCATGAATTCCAACGCTTTACACGCCAACTCACATGCTTCTTTCATAGCTTTAAAAGCAACCTCTTCACCATGACGCTTGTACTCTTCCAGTGCTTCTGTGCATGTGTCGGGATTAATAAGTCTCGCAGCTTCTTTACAAGTCATGCCTTTACCACTCCATTGAAATTCGCCAGATAATCTCACAACTGGACAAATCATAAGTTTATCTTCTCTGTATGCTCTTCTTGCTATGCATCCATGTCCAAGTTCTGTAAGACATGCAAAAGGACATGATAACCAGCACGCAGGTTTGAGCGGTTTCCAGTCATCAGGTGTCTCGAATTTAAGTATGTGTTTCATCCTTCACCCCATTTCCATGCACGCCACATGCAACAGCATAATCGGCGAAATCTTTGAGACGCTTTACCATTTGGTCTTCTTCCAAATTGAATATATCTGTTGATTTATATATCCAAAGCCAATTTGTTATACTGCTGAACAACTGTCCAAATCTCATGTCAGGAAAATATCTTTTATGGATATCGCATACCTGTTTATAAAACCCATCTAATCTGTCCTTGTCTCTCATTGCTCACCATACCATTTCTTATTGCGTTTAAGTTTCTGCTCTTTGGATTTCAGGATGAACTTCCTGTAATCATCGTAATCTTTGAATGACACTTCCTTGCAGTTAGCAACATTATAGCATCTCTCGCCATTTGCGAACTCATATCCGTTTGCACTGACGATGATGTAGACATCCTTGTCAGGATTCTGCTCGATGACAAAATCGAAAAGATCCGTCTTCATCTCATCAATCACATCAATACTGAGTCCACTGTCAAGTGCGTCAAACAGAAACCATAACTCTTCTGCTTTCGGATTCTGTCTCGTGATTCTTCCCATCTCTTTGACAACATCGCCCATTATGTTGAAGATATTTTCACCTTCACTGCTACACAGAGATGTGGCAATGAAGTCGATATTATCATAGAAAAGTGCTTCATCTCTCTTGCTTCTCACATCATCTTTGTTGGCGTCATGGAAAACGTGCGGAATACCTTCGCTTTTGAGGCTGTAGCAGATTTGCTGAAGAAGTGTTGACTTGCCAGAGCCGTTGCAACCGACAAGGACTGTAAGCCCCGGTTCGAACGTGCATGTTTTTCTTCTGAAAATGTAGCATTTCTCTTCGTGATAATCTCGAACGATGTTGAATGTTCTGCTCATAGGCAACGCCTTTCTAATATCATATTACTTAGACAAGTTATTTTAGAAGTGACACTTGGATTCGAACGCCAAGGAACTTCTTAGCTAGAGTGACAACCCACGGTTCTTCTATTGGCAAGAACGCCCCGGAACTCGCATCCCAATCGGCGAAATATTCATAAAGCGTCACATTAGAAGAAATGTCAGGATATTGATTCTGCAAATCTCGCAGTTCTCTTGCCCATTCATCCCACTGTTTATCAGAGATTACATTTTGGTTGAGATGATAGTATAGGCAAGAATGAATGAGCATTTGGTAACGTCTCTGCTGGATCTTTTCGGCTATCTCTAATTCTTTTCCTGTGAATAATTCGTATGTTTTCTTCATTGCAAAACATTTATTAAATACATTCTAATGTTATCTTGCATTATCTTTTAGTTACATTTATCGTACTGATTTTTATGCTCAGATTCATATTTTGTTCTGTCAAATTTCCGCCAAATCATCCCCCTTCTTGTTCTGACAATCTTCAATTTTATACATTCTCCCTCTGTTTTCAAAATTTGATATTCCTCGTTTGAAATAGTTATCGAAGGGAGCGTTGCGTTTTTGTCTTCATACGTATAATAAATCTTATATTTGTCACCAACACACTTTGCCATAGTGGTAACTTCGCCAATAATACCTTTTCTTCTCCCAACTTTAATCTGGATTAAATCACCAGCTTTTAAACAATAAGATTTATTTTTAAATCTTAAAGCGCCACTTTTTACCTTCTCACCCCTAAACACTCTGTTATTTTCTACGTCTTCGCTTCGAGTGCTCCTTTTCGATCTTGCCGTTGGCTTTCTATTATAAGATAAATCACTTCCGCTTTTTACCTTGCCATCTCTTATATCTATATACTTTGCATCAAAAAAATCCACCACACATCTATCATTGCATCTTTTCTGTTCGACCATGTAAATTGTTTGAGATAATGTTTTATATGTAAATTCACCGATACAAGCTGCGTCTACATAGTGGAACTTTGGAAGTTTGGCAAGTTCTCTGTTTCTCTTTGTGATATAACCAAATGATACATAAGTGTCTACAATAATCTCGCCAATGGCATTGTATATCAGCCATCTCGCAGTGTTCATAAACGTAGAATCTTTATATGTGTCATTTATCTTCCTGTTTTGAAGTTCTCTAAAATATTTATTGTCATTCTTATTTGAATGTACTTTGTTTATATGGCAGTTATGGCATAAGCAAATCAGATTACTTGGCTTATCACTACCGCCACGGCTTCGAGGAATAATATGATGAACTTCAAGCACTTTGCCAGTACCGTTTGTGCCGCATAGTTGGCAAGTATATTTATCTCTTTCCCTCACATATTGCTTAACATTCTCATACCCATACATTTCGCCATGTTGATAGTCAGTACCAGAAATTTCTTTGCCATCAATCTCTGCTTTGATTTTCTGGATGTCGAAACTTGCTATTTCAATTATTACTTTATCAATCGGGATCCACGATGATATTTTCTTTACGAGTCTTACATGGGAATCTATTTTGTGCTGTACAGACGGAGCAATCCAACCATCTTGATTTCCGTTTTGATATGTCGGATTATGCACCATTTTGTAATCTAAATCCTTATTTCTTCTATATCTAAGTCTTCCTCTTCTGGTTCTTCGGTAAGATGCTCTCGCTTGTATTCTATCTGAGATACCTTTAAGTAGTTTAACTTCGCCAGCAAGAAACTCATTATCTTCGTCACCAACAGAAAACCCAATATTCATATATCCCATATCCATCTTACATGTGATAGGTTTTCTGTCTTCTGAATCCGAATTATAATCATCGGTTCTTTTGATAACTAAAGGATCATGATTAATAATGACCGCATTTTTGCTTCTCAGCAGCCATCCTGCATATCCATTCAACACAGGTCTGCACGGTTTATCATTTGAATCAACTACAAATGCAAAATCTAAATACTTCATAATCTTCCTTTGAAAATCTCGTCATAAAGACGGTAATACTCTTCGAAAATGTTATCAGAAGTCTTTAATACTCAAATCACTTCCGTAGTAATTTGTCAGGGAATCTCGGATGTTTAAATCTGAGTGATATGTCTGCTGTTAGAGTTACGCAACAGAATATTATCTCCTGATAACGTAGGCTATGCCTTATTCTATTTTTGATTCATTCCCGTCATAACAGTAGATACAAAACGCTTATATGTTTGATGTCCTGTATCTATCATGAATAACATTACTCCAAAACACAAAAGGCGTTGCAATCGTTCCCGACACTGGTTTTGTATCTATCATGAATAACATTACTCCAAAACACGCTTATCTGTGTGTTGTGTGTTAAAAGGTTTTACATCTATCATGAATAACACTACTCCAAAACAACTTAGGCCATTACTCTACATCAGACATGTTTTGTATCTATCATGGATAACGATTACTCATAAGCGCATCCTTTCTTTAATTGTTTATATCTACTGAAATGACACTACTCCAAAATTTACGCTCGTCAGCAACGATTTACGACAGTAGAACCTAATCACTCCGCAAGCTGGCGACAGGACTTGAACCTGCACGCCCGTTTACAATTTTCATACAGGCAGGTGGGTTTTTACGCCACCAAAGTCTACCAATTCACAACCACGCCAGCTTATCGTGCGTTTGACGCCACGCACAAGCGAGTCATTTTAATTTCCCCAGTCTGTGACCAGATTCGGAGCAGAGACTTTACTGCACATATTATGAGTAATGATGCTCGTCAGCACCAATGGGTCATGGTGGGAGTCGAACCCACGCCTTGCATATTCTCCCAATTAAACTACATGACCCACTCGCCTGAATCAGATTTGTTCCGGGTGCTCTGTTCTGGCTACGTAATAGCATCCGTCCGTTTATTTACGCAAAACGGATACGAAACACGGCGGAAAGCGTCAGGATTCGAACCTGAATTTCTGGCTTAACAGGCAACCCTGTACAAGGTCTGGTCAGCGCTAAACCACAGTGTTCTATCCAATTGAACTACGCTTCCAAAATGCGGACGCACACCACTCGCATCGTGACATGCGCCCTTTAAGTTTTAGTCAACGATTCTGACGTTCTCCCACTTCTTGTAGGCGTCAAGATAGGTTTCTTGTTTGTCACCGTTATAAGTCACTTCATAGTACATACCGTCACTCACGGTTGTGCTTACGAGTGCTTTCCAATTCTGCAATGTTTTGCAAAACCATACGATGTATACATCTTCTTCAGTGATATGGAAATCGTCTGTTTTCTCGACATGGCTATTGTAATAATCCATTACGATTCGAATAGCCTTATCCAGCATTGCTTTATTTCCCAATGGTATCACCCCCTTTTCTTCTGCTTTTCATCAAGCCCTAACATAAAGGAATCAATCTTCAAAGAGAATGAACTTGGTCGATAGTTACTATTTGTAAAAGCAAGCGGTTTAACTCTGTGTGTGTTAGCATTCCCTACTGGACATTCTTTTGTTTTTAATGCAGATTGTCCAGTAGAGAAGCCTTTTACTTTGCCAAAAACAAAATCAATCAACTTCTTAATCATTTCTGCCAATCAACCCATCCCCACGGAATCGACTGCATACTCTCAATAGTTCTCCATTTTCCGTTTTCTTTAATTTCCTGCCACCGCTTTTCGGAAGTGGAATATCGAGTGCCGATCTGTGTTCTGGCTGTCATGTACACATAGCGGACTGTATGATTTCTGCTGCGGATATCGAGTTCGAGAATTTTCTTTCTTCCTTTACGCTTGTAGACATCCTTGTCGTATCTTGCACCACTGTAGCTGAATGCGTACCACTTGCCATGACGGATCCTCATCTGACCTTTTGTGATGGAACCCTTTGGATACTTGGCTGAACCAGTCTTGTGTCCATAATATGTTCTCCCGGCGACTTTGAAATACCCTGTCTTTGCCTTGCCGTGCTTGTAGTAGTATGTGCCACTTGAGTCAGTGAACCATCCATTATGGGGATGTGCGCTTTTGGCTTCTACAATGCATGTAGACGCAAGCATCATTGTTGCCATCAGGAAGATGATAGCCACTTTTTTAATGTTTTTCATAACAACTCCTTCTTTGCTATACAATGAGGAACTTCAGACATGTCTTAATTGTGATGGACACGATTCGAACGTGCATCTACTCCTTATCAGAGAGCCGTTCTACCATTGAACTACCTCACGGCACTTATCATACTCTTTCGCTTGTCTTGCGGTTAGCTACGCCGCCCCACCACTCACACTTTTCTAAACACACCCACGACGATACCATCTGATAAGTGTACGGCTCGTGTTTGCAACCACAAAGCCATAATCGGGAATGCAAGAATCGAACTTGCGGTCTCTCCGTCCCAAGCGGAGCGCATTACCACTATGCAAATTCCCGGAAACAGAAACACTCAGGTTTGATAATTTTGAAGGCGAAAACAGTTAATGTTCAAGTGTTTCTGTAAATTCATATCTCCACCACGATATGAAATGGACTCTCAGGGACTCGAACCCTGAACCACACGGTTATGAGCCGTATGCGCTAACCGATTGCGCCAAAAGTCCACAATACCCATGCTCTACAGTGACAGTCCGCCACTACATAACGCCTAAACACCTTTGGTTGGTTTGCGTTGCCACACCACATCCATCGCCTCGTTTTAGAACTGTGTGTATAAACATGAGATTGTACCACTTTATTTACACGACTCGTGGCACATCACAAGTGATATAAACTCCATGATAATTTAGTTAAGTATTAATTAATCCTGTACATGTGCGTTATGCTTTTATAACACGGTAGCATCACAGGTACACCGCCCGGCGTAACGTGCCAGAACGCCAATAATATATATCGTTTCAATTATTGGATTTGGCTTATTGCCAAAATGATTCCTACCAGACTTGAACTGAGCATTTCAGCCTTGAAAGGGCTGTGTCCTAACCTTTAGACGAAGGAACCGAAGACACCGCATGGTGTCAAATGAAAACACGCAAAACACATGCTCTCGTCTCGCAAATACTCCCAGAGAAATTCGAATTCTCACTGAACCGGGTTTAAGCCGGATCCCTCTTCCTGTTGGGGTATGGGAGCATATTGTGTGAAGACCTTTCCAAACAACTTCACACCGGTTTCATACCGCCAAATGGCAACAACAACAAAAACACAAACACTAGGAGAAAGGAGGGAGCGGTACAGGTTTTGAAGATTAAAGCAGATGTTGGGACTTGAACCCAAAATAACCTGTCATCTGCATAATGCCGGGAAACGGTGACTCAACCCGGCTATATTAACTAAGCGCCTAAAAATCTTTTCTGCTAAAATTAGATTGCTGTAAGCGCTTTCAGCGGTCATAGAAGCCCTTTGACAGCCTCTTTGACAGCTTTATATCTGTCACCGTTTAAGGTGCGGAGAAGAATGTCATACGGATCCTTGATGTCTCCGCTCATCATCATGTTGATGATGTTTGGCGAAAACCCTGAACAGAGAACAAGACCGCTGTCATTCTCTTGCATGGGGACTGTTTTGTAGGTGTCGCCTGTGAGATTCCAGAAGCAAATCCTCGGCAGCTTGTACCCATTGGCTTCGAACTGCTTCTTGATTCCGTCAAAGAGCGAACCGCCAAAGTGATGCTCATGTGCATCGAACTGCATGTCGGAGAGAATCACAATGGATTCAGGCATCTCATCGGCAGGAATCTTGTTGGCAACAGCCGTGTCGAGAATCAGACACATCGTCTTATAGATGTCCGTGTTGGTATACTCATTGTGGCTGTACGCCAAACGAACTTTATCTCTAAGAGTTTTGCACCCTGACATATCAACTACTTCAGGATCACTAGAGAATGTGATGAACTTATCTCTCCATCCCTGAGAGTTATGATCGGCAAGATAGATTGCCAAGGCGGTAGCTACATCAATAGGTCTCGTATGAGAACCCTTGTAGTTGAAATATGTCATGCTTCCTGAACCGTCACGGACAACAAGTGTGTTGCGGATACCGTAGTCAGGAAGTGCTTTCCACATAGGTTCGTACAGAGCAGAATCGCCACGATTCCAAATCTTCTGTACGATTTCATGCGGATAGAGGACGCCAGAGTTAATCTTCTTTTTACCTTTGGCAAGGCTTTGAAGATACCCGATTCTGCGAGTTTGGTCGTTCTTCATGAAAGCATGTTCATAAAGAAGATTTGCCCTTGACGGAACCGCCTCGTAGTCGATGTTCCACCATTCCCCGGCAGACATCTTAACTTCTACCACATTGGCATATCTCCTGAGTTTGGAGAGTGTCTTGCGGTATTTCCACTCAGACCAGCCGAGAAGGAAAGTGAGTTTCTTGGCTGTGAGTACAGTTTCTGTGGAAGAAGCATTGACGCTTGGCATCCACTTCGCACAGAGGGAAATGCTCTTTCCGTCTGACGCACGCATCAGGTCTGTATGCAACTGGTTTTTAATAAACCGTGCAGCTGCATTTCTTGTCTGCGGATATTTCAGATAGATGAGAACAGAGTCCCATCTGCTGTACTCAGGAACGAGCGGAAGAACTGCTTTGGCAATGTCCGGGTGACTCCCACAAATGAACTCAAGACACGAACGGAAGATATGTCTCTCGCCGAGTCCCTGACGGATGTCGCCAACGTAGAACATGTCAAGTATAGCTGAAAGTGCATCATCGCTATACGCTTTGACATATGACGAAATAATCTTATCAGGATCCGCACTTCTCATAGCTGAGATACTGAAGTTGAAATCGACAAGATACTTCCCGGAAGTAGCGTATGCATCTGCACCGTTCTCGGTCTTTGTCATCCGCAGCTTATTCTGCTGTTCGAGCATATCTAAATAGTCCATATCTCTCTCCTATTCTTTTTTTTCAAGGCGCTAAAATATGTTTTCTTAGCTTGAAAATTTCCTATTTATGTAGTGTTGCTGTGAAGCGCCTTTGTTTCGAGACACACAAATCAAATCCATAGCTTGATTAATTGCTGTAGGTGTCTCTCGTATTTACTTGCATTTCTTTATGTATCTAGTATATCACGGCTCATTTACCGATGCAAGCACTTTTTTGTATTATTTTTAATTTCTTTTAACGCCCTTAACAGGGTTCGAACCTGCGACTCATGAACAGGATCCATGCGTTTTTCCCAAGTAAACTATAAGGACATGGATGCGACCGTATGCTTCTTACCTGCGTCTTACCTTGACGTTCAATGCACAAGCGGATACGTATCGCATAAAGCGCTGGGCTAATCGGATTTGAACCGATGATGCAGCAGTCAAAGTGCTGTGCCTTAACCCCTTGGCGATAGCCCAATTTACTATTGATTTTTCATGATGAAGATGGTATTATACAAATACAGCACTCCTATTCGGATGTGTTTGTGTTTGTTGTTGTGGGATCGGCGGAGAGAAATCTCCGCCTTTCCTACTTTTTTAGTTCCTCACCACACTTAAAAGTATAACACTTTTGATTATATGTTGCAAGTATTATTTTGCATTATTTATAAATTATTTTAAGGAAATCAATCTGTAAGCTGCGATGCCGCCAACCGCATTGAAGATGGCATTTTTGGCAAGATACGCCACCGTACTGCCGTTAACCATTCCTGCCAGTGAAAAGTAAAACGCATTTGCCACGCAATGCTCAAATCCACAGAGAACGAAAATCATCGTTGCGAAATACAGACCAAACACCCTGACTGCGGAGCGTCTGTTCTTATACGAATATACCGCAGTATAAATCATTACATTACACAGGATCGCCAAAGGAATAAGTGTAAATCCTTCTCCTATCTTCCTTGTGCATATCTCAACAGCCGGGGCTACAATAGACGGCTTGCTGTACCGCATCACCTCGCCAAGCATCATTGCGGATACCATATTTGAGATGACCATAATGATAAGTTCTGGGATCTTCGAGACGCTTTCGACCGTTGATACCTTCCCGGTGAACAGGTCTAACTCAAACAGACACACCATGAACAGCCCAATAGGGAACATCCAAGCCTGTCCGCTCACAAGAAACGCTATGCCACCGATTGAGATAGCGATTCCAGCAAGTGCGGAACTGATAATTAATTTAACTATTCTCATTTTTCTCCATTTGGAAACGCACGCACAACCTTATTCCATCCGTTTCCGATATTTTTCTCCGCTTCTTTGGCAATCTTTTCAGCCCTTTTCAGAGCGTCTTCTTTGCTGTCGTAAGCATCGCCAAACAACTCACTGTTCACAGGAACGCCGTTGACCGTCCCAACAGAACGCCATCCGCCAGTGGGGAAGAATTCCACAATCTTTTCTTCAGTTATATACACTGTGAAGACCGAATTTTCGATCTCTATATGAACACCGTAAACTTTGTCACCGATTTCCCAAACTGTTGTTGTCATTTACTCTGTGCTTCCTTCTTTGCTTTTGCTTCCCTCGCTCTTGCCAGATGTTCTGTCATAGCTTGTCTCTGCTCGTCTGTCATCTGTCTACTGCCACGCTCCATCTTCTTTGCCCGGAAAGAGACAAGAGATTTGTCTGTTACCTTATATGTTTTTGAAACAACCTCGCCGTCAAGTATGGATTTTCCTGTGTCAACTAGCACATAGCTGTCTGATTTTTCACACAGCTTATCCAGTTTGGTCATTACTGTAGTGTCGGAAGTCCATACCGTAGCCCAACCATCATTTCTCGCATAGTTGATAGTTGTTTCCTGTTCCTCAATCAATACTCCCATCAATCGTCTCCAATATATGGTTCTGGGATATAGACACGCATCCACGCCAAAATCTTATAATCCACTTTTTCAAGACTGAACCTGCCGTTGTGGAACTCGTCAAGGGAAACCACATCATCCATTGCGCCAATAGAATCATGTGCCGTCACATAGTATGTGCCTTCTTCTTTTGGCAATCCGTACTTCTCAACAGGAATCCATTCAAATGTATCCTCGTATTTGCCGAGTGCGTTCCTGAATGCATTTTTCTCTTCCCAATCGTTTTCGAACTCCACAGCGCATCCGTAATCACCCCATGCACTTCTATATGTAAGCCTCATATCCTTCCTTTCTAAAAACCAAGAGCGGACGATGTGGACTATTCCATATCACAACTCCTTATACGGTTTGCATTTCTCCTTCCATGCAACGACCTCAATCATGCCGTCATCGTCAATCTGCCAACATTCTTCCATCGAGTAGACATCCTCAAACCACCCTCTTGGAGTGTAAAAAGTGTTTGTAAACTCATCGAATACAAGCATCTCAGGATCCCACTCAAATTTGCTTCTTTCCGCAGCAACACCGCCATCTTCGTAGAATGCGTTGCACACGCCGTACCAAAACTCCCCGGAGTCATCCATCTTTGGCACTTTGTATGTAACCTCTACTACCTTTTCGTTTTCAGGCATCTTATCGCTGCACTTAATCCATTGCGTTTCGTCTTGCATAACAACCCCCCCCCTTATGTTGTAAAAATGTCTGTTGATTCTCTCCAGAATTTGTAAAATTCTTCTCTCTTCTCTTTGCTGAGCCTCTGTGAATAAAGCATAGCCCTGCTTGAGCCGATGCTGGCGGTCATCTCATCGAGAATCCAATAGATAAACTCGTCAATCTGACTGTCAGTCATGCCCCGGACTTCGAGTTCCTTGATGACCCTGACTTCATGAAAGTTGTGAAGCCTGTCAATCGCATGAATCTCGCAGTAAGCGTCTGCTCTTGGTTTGATGTCCAGTTCTACGTGCATTTTTTTGGCGTAATTAATAACGTCAACCATGTTAAATCTCCTTCCTGATTTATTAAGTTTGCAAAACATACCTTGCAATATCTATTATACTCAATGAAGATATGTTTTGCAAGCTGTTTTTTGAATTATTTAATACTCATTGCCGTATTCATAAACCTCGGCATACTCACGCACCTTGTCCAATACGGCTTCACGCCTTTTGCGGTCAGAAATCCTGCATTTTCCAACGCTATCATCGGATTTTTTGGTCTTTTTGTGCGCACAAACCTTGCCCTTGATATATCTTCCAAGGGACTCTCCTAGAGGAAGGTCTTCATCTCCGAAAATGCTGATGTACTTCTTCTTTTTGCTTGCTGCTTTGTGGAAATCATTCTTCCTTGTATGCTTGATGCTATTTTTCATCGTAAAAATTCCCCTCTAAAAGATGATATAGTGGCAAGGATCGTCCAAAACACGGTTTTCCTCTTCGGAATCGCACTCTTCACACGAATATATGGTCAGCCAAGGTATATATTCAGAAAAACTGCTTATTGCACTCTTTTTGTCTTTGGCGATCACGTAATATCCGGGCTTATTTGGATTGTTTGGTCTGTAATCAGCAATAATCTTGAACAACATGGTCACTCCTTGTGCGATTCTGCATCGCATTTATGTAAAAGCAGGATGTCATCGTACATTTCCTTGCCAAGCTGCGAGATCAGGCGTCTTTCTTTGGATTTTGTATCATTCCAACCCTTATAATACGGCGACATATGATAATAAATCAGATTTGAACGGTAAATTATGCCGTCCGCATCGCATTCATCATCATTTATCAGATAGAAAATCGAATCATAAGCCCCGACATTGTTGTGATGCGGATAATGACTGTATCCATCGTCTTTTCCATCAGAATTGAGCCTCGATTTAGTAAAAATCTTGCCGACATCATGTATTAAAGCTGTATATTCGAGTTCTTTCTTGTGTTCACTCATGATTTTGGCTGTTTTTCTGCTGTGTGTACCGAGACTATCCTCATATTTATGGCTATCCTGACTGAACCAATCGATTCCTGACGCCATATTGAACAAAACATCTGTAGAGAAGCACGCAATATCCATTTTGTCGCAGTTTATATGAATCTGGAAGTCATCCCATCCCTCGTTCGGATGCGGTGGCTGAAAATGCGTGTACATCTTCTCTATAGCCTTGTCAGGAACCTTACGCTCCCTGTTTGCGTTACGCTCCAAGCACATCTGGAAAGGAAGCATGACGAGGACACAGAGTTTGTCGCATTTAACGCCATCAATATACCTCAAGAAGTCGATTCTGTTCCTCTTATTGATGTTTGTAGCGTCATAAATGACATTAATTCCGTTCTTCAGGTCATCTTTAATCCGTCTGTGCAGTTCGGCAAACATTCTCTCATTCTGCTCTCTTGAGTTGGCATTCTCATCGCCAAACATCTCTTTCCTGAGCGTGTCTGATGAATGAATTTTGTAGCCGTACTCGTCAGACAGCATTTTGGCATAAGTTGACTTCCCAGAGCCAGCCAAGCCGACAAGTGTGATTAATTTACTACTCATTATCTCCCCCTATTATCTCTGCTTGTCAATCATCCAGTGTGGATAGCAATTTTTGCCGACATTTGTCCATTTACCCTTGATGTATCTCTGATAACGCCGACATTTGACGCTGTACCTCATTGTGGGATCTCCTGGTGTATAGATATACCGCACAGAGAATTTTCCCTTCTCCAGCTTGATGTAATTCGTGTCATGTGTCAGCATTTTCCCATCTATACAGAAAAAGTAAATGCGTCCGTTATGCTCACGGTACACGCTTGTAGCCAGAGAACCTTTGGGGACTCCATAACGGCTCGTTTCATATGCGTAATACATATTGCGTCTATACTCTACCCACCCATACTGCTTTTTGCCGTATTTATAGATGTACATGTCGCCGTTTCTACCATAGACAATTCCATCTTCTGGATTTCCTGTGGAAAAGCGGATGTGGTCTGCGTATTTCGCTTCTGAGACCACTGCTGTGGAAATAATCATGGTGAATACCATAGCTACACACAGAATCCTCTCGATAATCTTGCTCATTATAAAGCCCCTTTCTTTTAGTACCTAATGTTTAAGTTCCCATGCTCATTGAGCCAGTCAATGATTTCTCTATATCCAAGCCCACCTTTTTCAGTTGGCTTCATGATATACTCATATATTTTTTTGGATGAGTTTCTTTTAATCTCTGAAACTTACTCTTCTCTGAATGGTCTAAATGACATCCGAATCCGCAGAAAATACATCCTGTGCGGTCGCATCCTGTTGTGTGTAACTTGCCATCAGGATCCTCAACTATGTCTCCATATACTGATGAAATCTGAATTTGATTACGTTTTTTTACCGTATTTTTTGTATATTATGTACATTTTTCACACATTTTTAGTTTGATTATTGTGCATATTGTAGCACCTTTCTACACTCTCAAATTGCACATCATGCTTGAAGACCGTATATCGGTCTATCTCTCTGTCTATCAAGCCAAACTCTCTGAATCCGCACTCCCATATGCACAATAACATCTCGAAAACATGAATCGGAATGAATATCAGAATATAAGTAAACAGATTTATTTTTGTGTAGCATCTGTACGCATAATCTGTGAGTCTCTCAATGGAATATTCGCCCACCTCGATGATTCCAAATATTTTCCGAAGCACAGGAATTTGCAAAGAGTCGGCTTCTTTTCTGCTTATCTTTATGGTTTCTTTATTCATCACAACAGAACCACCTTTTCCGTGTTCCACGGATTTTTTCTCGGACTGATGCTCGGTTCGCAGTCATCAACCCCTGTATAGTAACCGCCAGAGTCCCTGTACTGAATCTCGATGTCAAAATCTTCTGCTCCATTAGCTACAGCCCATTCATACAATTCTCTTACTGTCATATCCATCTCCAATCTTTGTCATCATCCACTACTTCATCCGGGAACCGCATGTCGAAATACTTTTTGGCTACTTCAGGATATTTTTCTTCTATCATGTTCAACGCTCTCATTGCTGCACAAACTGTATTTTCCGTTTTAATATCTCGTTGACATAATTCGCAGAACTCACGAAATGTTTTTGTCTTGAACATTGACGGTTGATTGCACCACCTCGCAAGCGTTGTATACATCCCCTTAAATTCAGAAGATTTCCACGGCGCACAATCCTTGTTTTGATAACGCATGATGTACGGCTTACATCTGTATCTCATAAGTAAACTGATCCGCTCGAAAGTTCCGATGATGTCTTGAATGTCCGTGCTTTCAAATCCGCAAAGCACATAGAAGATAATTCTTGGCGTACTCGTATGTTTCCGAATGAGTCTCAGTTTCTTATGTATTAGCAAGTAATCGCTGATATTATCAAAAGCGAATGTGTAATCGCCGTCATACACACAATTAAAGAGGATCTCGCATTTTTCATCCGTCAGTAACCGTTCATCCATTCCCTGTTTGAATTTGAACGGTTTCTTTGTGTCAATCAATTCATTAAATATTTGTCGCCAGTTTGGGCATCCGAGGATATTATCATCGAGAAGACATATCTTTTTTCTTGTTGAGTCATAGAACTCTTCAAGCGGACTATGTAAGAATACATGGTCGTACTTCTGGTTCACACAGAACGGACACTTCCTGAAACAACCTCTTGTCATAAATCCAATACTATAATTAGTGTATTCTTTAAATTTTGACAGAAAATTCTGCCTGTCAAATCGCTTCAGCCCCCCCCACTAGCGAGGGCGATAGATTCTGCTTTTCCCACCTCAGATGTGATCCAATCATCATACAGATGATAATCAGGCATGTGATGTTCAATCTCGTATGGTAAGTTTGGCGCTTTATCAAAGAAAAAACCTGTGCCACCCATATGGATCCTGTCTGTCGGCTGTAACCATTCCGGGACTGGAGTATCTGTGAACACTTTTGATATGAAAACCTCGTCAAAAGAATCAAGACCACCATAATCCATTTTCAAAATCACATTATCGCCTTGTTCTTTATGGAACGCAGAGATTTTTTCACATGCAAGATTTGGGAATCTATGATTTGTTCTGCCAATCAAATCGGCGTCTATAATAGCAACATTCAAATTTACTCACTCCCAATTATCAAAGATGTCACATACAAGCTGTATCGCATCCTCTTGCGCCTTGTCGTCCTGCCAGATATATTCAGCGCCAAGGCTTGTAACATCAGGATGTTTCTCGATGTACCAAGCCAACACAGCTTTAATCTCTTCAAAATCCATTACTCTTCCTCACATTATTCACGCACATTCAACAACAGCCCCATTTCCATTAAGCGTATACCATGTATATTCTTTGATATTAACTCCGTCCACTTCCACAACTTTATGGAACGTGTTATATCCGAAATGACTCATTATAGCAAAAATAAGAATTGCACCAAGCCCACCACGAGCCTTGCAGCCAATCCCTCTTGCGACCGCAATTCCTTTCACGCCAACAGACGCCATACCGCCACTTATAGATGTGCCAAAATCACCAGACAAAGATACGCCATCATATCCAGATACAGAACTTCCGTACATGCCCGACATCGCTACACTACGGTCAGAAACACAGGCTCTGCCATATTCCCCTGTATTTGCGATGCTACATTCGCCAGCAGTTACACAGCTTCTATGTCCGCCTGTTGCAGATCCACCATCAAGAACTGACGCAGCCCCATACGCACCAGTTTGTGAAACACCATAATCGCCCGAAGCTGAAGCACCATTAGTAGAAGTATTAGATATTCCGCCATTACATGACGCAGATGCTACAATGTGTTCTTCATCCTCAAAAGGATCATATATACTTTTATATGCCACGGCGGTTTTCGAGTCATCGCTTGTGCTTAAAACATAAGCCTTATGTTCACGAATCATGTCTTCATAGCTGAGTTCCTCGCCAATCGTAACCCTCTTCCCAACACGTTTTGTTGAATCAGAATCGTCATCATTTTTAGGCGCAACATCTTCAAGTTCTACTACATGATATTTACTTCCTTTTCCGGGCGGATAAAACAAAAAAACATTGAGCGGATCCTCACAGGCATGGAAGCCACACTCACAGAGAACTGCTTCTTTTTCCTCGTATGTCTCACCTTCCTTGTACTGGAATCCACGGCATCTCATATCTTTATCAAAACCTTTATATGCTCTCATATTTTCCCTTTCTCAGAACACGCCATTGATGAAGAACACATTGTCTTCTATGCTGTTATTTACCGTCACATAATCTCTTGGTCTGAATCTCAAAGCGGTTTCCTTATTGCAGATGATGCATCTGAATTTTCCGTACTTGTCGATAAGGTCAATCAGGTCACGGTTATTACTACTTTCAGTAAGTTGATACTTATTTTTGAATCCACTCAGCTTAATAATCATATTCATTCCCTGTTCTGCAAAATGAATTCAAAATTAAGCCAATAAATAACGGTCACATCTCTACAAAAATAGAACCGTGGAGTAATGAACCAGATGACCCTATCCACGGTCTTCTTAATCTTCCTAATAATTTCTTGCATTATCTTTTCCCCTTAAAACTCGGCATGGCTGCGTGAGCCACGCCGATATGTAATCTTATTATCCAACCGGGTTGATTTTCCACGTAACGCCAAACACATCTTCATAATCTTCCCATACATCTACATCCATGTAGAAGACTTCCTCATCGCTGTAGGCGCATCTCGGAAATATCGAACGATCATCATTTACCCACTCATCCCTTTCCTCTTCTGTCTCGAATACCGCAATGTCTGTATCCAATGGATCATCATATCCAGCATAAAACATTATGTAACCACCGTCCCTTTCAAAAAGCAAACATAAGTTCGATTTGTAGTATACTACTACCTTGTGTAGATGTCAATCTGTATTTAGTTTATTTGGCAAGTACATATTTGTGTTGTAATTATATGTAACGTAAAAGCTGCCGAAACAGCTTTTACTTTTGGCTTAATCAGGAATCATGCAGACCCGGAGAACTTTCTTGACATATGATGGACTCATCGACACTCCAAGCGCACCGTAATCCTCCGCCTCTTTTTCCAGAATCAGGTTCGACTCTCTGTCGCCAACAGAAGTAATCATCTTGTCTGTCTTTTCTTTTCCGTATTTTTCCGCAATCTTCTCATACAGTCCGCACAGATAGATGTTTCTGTAGTTCACAGGAAAATTAAAGCACGGCATCACTTTGCTTCTGAAGAGCCTTGAGAGATACATCTGTACGAATGAAGAATCTCTTTCATCGTTCAGGAAAGATTCTCTTCTTGGGAACTTCATGTACGACCCCTCGAACGGAACCATCATGTATTCACCCCGATAAGCCGGGAGATATTCCAAGTTGTGTGCCTTGACAATCAAGTCATACGTCCTATCTGAAAGCTGATGTTTCTTTCCACGGATCATCACGGTCTTATGCTCGTGGTCTAAATCTTCCTCTTTGAATGATACGATGTCCAATGTGTTTGCAAATCCCTCAAAGAACATCATGGTGATTGTCTCACAATACAGAGCATACTCAGGGCATTCTCGTGAACGGAGAATTTCCAATGCTTTATCAATCTTTTCCTTAGAAATCTTCTCTTCCTTTACTTCCCTGTAAAAGATTTCTGCGGATCTTCCACGAAACAGCTTGCTGTTGAAAGGATTTCTGATGACTTCTACATTGTCAATATACCAGTCGAATAAGCCACGATACATGGAAATAATCGCATCCATAGTCCTGTATGAGATTTTAGTTTTTCCACGGCTTCTGCGATTGAAGGTCTGTAGCATACCTATAATCTCTTCTGCGTTCATTTCGAAAATCGTTTTGCCGAGTTTCTTCTCATAGGTATATACTTCATCCCTGTCAATCATCCTACGAGTCTTTATTTGTGTTTTTTCTGGCTTTGTTGCAAGGTAGCTTTCAAGATATTCTTTTGTTTTTGACATTTAATAACCCTCCAATCTAATAATAATATGTACCACAAAAAGAGGAAAATGTCAAATAACTACTTGAATTAGCTAACAAGAACAGGGAACTGCGCTGCCATGGCTCTGCAAATTTCCGACAGAACCTTATTGTCGTCAATCTTGCCAATCTTAAAAAGAAGATTTCTCTTGTCAATACTTGTAAGCTGTTCGACCATAATCGTACTCGGAGCGTTCAGCCCAAATCCTTCATAGTTGTAAAGTTCCACATGGCAAGGGAGATTTCGCTTGTTCATCTTTGTTGTCATTGGCATAATGTTCACGACACTGCTGTATCTGTTATTTTTGTCATTTGACACGATGAGTACTGGTCTGCGCCCGGACTGGACACTTCCGCTCTTCTCTCCCAAATCCGCCATCCAAATCTCAAGGAACTTCGGCTCGTGTTCAGCATGAACAGACTCAAACTCGGAAAGAAATCTTTCCGCTTTTTCGATATGGCGAAATCTTCCTTTAGAATCTGTTCTCCTGTACATTTCTATACCTCAATCTCTCAGATAAATAGGTGTGTCATCCTCTCCGTCACGTTGTTTTCTTACTTCCATCACGTATCCGGGCTTGACGAGGATCAGCTGCCCTACTGGTAATCTGTATCCGAAATATCCTTTCTCTTCCTTTTTCTTTTCGGATCTTTTCCGCATCATGGTTGCTACCACCATGACAGCTTCTCTGGTCTTATCACCGGATTTCGAGTGAAACTTAATGTTTCCATCCTGCTGTAAATATCCTTCACCCACATAGATGTAAGTGCTTTTATCGTTTATGCCAAAAAATATCTTTCTCCAATCAACCATTTAAATCTCATATCCCCTTTTCCTTTCTTCGGAATTTAATCAAAATCATAATCATATTCTGAGTACAAACACCCTTCCTCTACACAGACTGTGATGGAAATCGCACCGAATTTTGTCACAAGAATACCGCCACACTCCGGGCATCGAGCCTGTTCGATATAACCGTCAGGGAATTTCTTCCTAACCTCAGAAATACTCATCATCTTTTTCATCATCTTTTCGACTCCCATTTCAATCGAGTTCCGCAGCTATAACAGTAATGAGAACCAACAGGAATTGTGTGAAGCCATGCACCACATTTAGGGCATGTTGGCTTTTTGGGGACTTCTTCCCATTCACCAACAGGATGAAGATAGATAACACATTTTCCATCATTATTAGTCTCGTACTCATTGACTGCGGTTATGGCTTCGTTTATGGCATAACGTCCATACATGTCTTCTACGCCAATCTCATTCCAGAGCCTCTGAAGATGCTTTATCACAAACGATTTATCCATGTTTCCCCCTTTTTTTAATTTCCTGTCTTTATAGCTATTGCTATACGAATCAACAGCAGAGTCAGGCATATCGCCGAAATGGTTAAAACTGTACTCATACTAGGCATATGTTTCTCCCTCTTATGTTCTCCACACATACCACGGGCATGAAGCCCGTGGTATGTTGAACGCTTCATCAGTTGTCAGCAGTAAAGAACTTATCCCACCGCTTCTGAATCTCGTCATTGCGTCTCTTGATATTGATGTTTTTGGCGCTGCCGTTCTTGCACGCTTCTGCATACTCTTCGGAGACGAGAACTCCATCCGCATTGCCAAAAGAATCAATCAGGAAGTCTGCCATGAGTTCATTTGACACATCCTCTTCAACAGCTTTCTTCATGAACGGCATCAGAGAAATAAAGTGCGTCTCAGAGCCAATCTTCTTGGCAACAGTCTTTGCCAGCTTTGCATTTGTCCTGCTCGGAAGTTCGTCATAGACTGCGAGGAACTTGTCCAGAACACGGAGAATCATCTCTTTCTGCTCATCTGTCAGCTTGGTATCCTGAATAGTCTCGTTGAAATCCTTGCTTTCAAAAGAAACATTCTCGATGAAGTCGTTGACCATCATATGGATTTTCATAACCATAGGAATATTTTTCCGGGACTCAAGCCCCTTGGCGGTCAGGATCCTCTTGAAGACATCGTGCTCGGCAATGCTTGCAACGGTGACGAGATCGACACAGTAGGCGATGTTCTTTTCCTTAGTGGAAAGAGGCTTGCCGTTATTCAGCTTACAGAAGAGAACACGAATCTGCTCATCAGTAATGTCCTCATAGTAGTAAATGAGGAGATTGTAGTCTTTGATTCTGTCCTGAAGTTCTTCCGGGAGATCGCTGAACTTCATGCCGTTGACATCCATCGTAGTTCCGTCTTCCATCTCGACCTCAGAGACGCCAACCAAAGAATACTCATCTTTCAGGAAATCTCTGACTGCCGTGATGCGCTGCTTTCCATCAAGGAAGTCATACACTTTGCCGTCAACACGCCTTGCGTACAGGGGCGGTACAGGAAATCCTTCCATCAGGGAATGGATAAGCCCGGATTTTCTGGTCTGCTCCCATACGAGCGATCTCTGATAGATGTTGTCGGTCTTGATCCTGCCGTTATCAAACATCTTTGCCAGCTGTTTCGTGCTCCATGAAATATTCGCCTTATTCAGTGCCATTTCTTTAATCCCTTTCTTATGTAATTGTGTTTGTGTTGTTTTTCTTAACCTACAAATACTATATCACTTCTCTTTTGATTTTGCAAGTGGTTATTTGCAGTTTTTTATAAGATTTGTGCAGTGGGGATTTCCCCCCCCACCGCATCTTTGTTATTTGGCAAGCTGTTCAATCAGTTCGATTGCCGTATTCAGGTCATCGACATTGTTGGTGAGCATCGCCAGAACTCCCCGGAGATCCGCCCACTCAAGAGTGACGGTAGGCTTATTCGCCTCGCCCTTGAAAGCCTTGTCACCTGTCACATAGTCGCCGAAGAAGTTGCCAATATCGTTGTAATACTGATTGACTTTTTCCTTGGTCAGACCGATGTAGTGGCGAGTCGTCTTGACATCGCTGTGGTTGAAGACGCTCTGGAGAATCTCCATGCTGTCGTAATCATTAGGATGAATCATCCTGCTGATTTTTCCGAAGGTCTTACGAGCGGAATGAGTGCCGATGTTGTACTTGATGCCAACCGCTTCAGCACCCTTTTTAAGTGCTTTTCTGTGTGCGTCTGCCGTAACTACGTTGCCCTTGTGTGTTCCTGTCAGCTGCATGAACACCGGGTTCCTGTAGTTGTTGGCGGTCACATCGCATCCAGTCTTCTCGATGTACAGCCTGATAGCGTCTTTCACTGCATTGTTGATGAGCGGATTCGCCATCTTATCGGTTTTGTCTTCCACAATCTCCATGATCTCGTAGCGGAAATCGCCAGTTGTCGGATCGTAGAAATGCTCCCATGTCAGGTTCAGCGTATCGCCAATTCTCCGAGCCATGTTGATGCCGACTGTCAGGGCGAGGTAGTGAGTCCACATATTATTTTCTGCGAACCATGCTAAAAGTTTCTTAACATCTTCAATCTCGAAAGGATAAACCTCGCTCTTCTTTCCTTTCTTTTTGTTATTGGCTTTCTTAGGGAATTCAAGAATATTATCCTTACATTCCTGAACCATATCCAATGCTCTTGCTGTAGTAGCCATACCCAAACCCCCTTGTAGTGGTGTTGCTTTTGTTGTTAAATATAATATATCACATGTTTTGACAGATTGCAAGTACCTTTTTGAATTATTTTTCTACAATCTCAACACTACACTGATTGCATTGACGGCTTCCGCTCGGTTTGGGCATGGTTCTCCCCCTAAACGGGGGAAATGCTACTACTGCATCGTTCGGACGCTTCGGAAGTAACATTGGTCAACCGCTTGTAAGCCAAATATCCGCCCTTGGCTAAT
>Ga0326514_10000588_pt1 | contig 24681 bp, 36 predicted proteins | sample 3_2548_0518_D_FD_203653 | JGI IMG/M metagenome (GOLD analysis project Ga0326514, IMG submission 203653) | Bovine rumen microbial communities from UC Davis, California, United States - 3_2548_0518 | ecosystem: Host-associated > Mammals > Digestive system > Stomach > Rumen | place: USA... | reverse complement strand
AGACCGCTTATCAAAATCACAAAATCCTCTGGATCTGGTTCCGGCACGGTCACGGTCAACGGGACTGTTTTCACGATCAGCTCCGTTCCGTCAGTCCTCTATATCGATTGCGATGAAATGAACTGCTACGACAGCAACGGAATCAATCGCAACAGCATTGTGACATCCAGCACCAGCGAATTTGCAGTACTGGACAGCGGAGAAAACGGAATCAGCTTCACGGGCCGGATCGCATCGGTTGAAGTCGTTCCGAACTGGTTTGAGATTTGAGAAAGGAGGGCGGGAATGTATCCAAAATTGTTTCCCAGCGGTGCTACATCGTGGGCGAGCATGGGGATCGGCATCCTGAAGGACGCGATCCGGTGCGATGTCGAGGAAAACCGCAACGGCTCTTATGAGCTTGAAATGGAATATCCGATCAGCGGCGCTCATTATGCGGATATTGCGCTCCGGTCGCTGATCGTTGCAAAGCCGAATTTCACGGACGATCCTCAGCCCTTCCGGGTGTACAGCATCAGCAAGCCGCTCAATGGCGTTGTTAAGATCAATGCGCAACACATCAGCTATGATCTATCCGGGTTCACAAGCAAGCCGTTTGTGGCTCCGGGCCTCCAGACCGCGCTTGTCAGTCTGACGCAGTCCGGAAACATCTATCCGACTTCCTGCCCGTTCTCGTTCAGCTCTGATATGTCGAGCGCGTCTACACTGACCATCTCGCATCCGGTCAGCACACGGGCGATCATGGGCGGCATCCATGGGAGCCTGATCGATGTTTTCGGCGGCGAATGGCATTATGACGGCTATCAATGCGAGCTGTTGGGGGCCAGGGGAACAGATCGGGGAGTCACGATCCGGTACGGAAAGAACCTGACCGATCTCAAGCACGTTGAGGAAGACAAGGTTTATACAGCAGTTTATCCGTACTATTACAACGAAGAGACCGGCGTGATTGTAACGCTTCCGGAGCAGGTGCTTCCGGTTCCGGGGACTTTTACATATGTCAAGGTTCTGACGCTCGATCTGTCGGATGAATTCCAAGAAGCGCCGACACAGGCCCAGCTTCGGAACCGGGCGCAGAGCTATATCAATCAGCACACGCTCGGAACGAATAGCAAGAATATCACGCTCAATTTCGTCCAGCTGGATACGCTCCAGGATCGTGTGGATCTGTGCGACACGGTGTCGGTCTACAATGACAAACTCGGCGTATCTGCATCCGCAAAATGCATCCGGACGGTGTGGGATGTTCTGCGTGAGAGATACAAAGAAGTCGAGCTTGGCACAGCTCGGAACAGTATTGCATCCACAATCGCAAAGATCGAGGACGAAACCGTAGATAAGGCGGCGGCAAAGGCTAACCGATCTGCCGCGACCATTGCAAAGAGCGTTGCGGAGGTCATCACAGGCAATGCGGGCGGCTATGTCATCATGCACGACACCAACGATGATGGCGAGCCGGATGAAATCCTGATCATGGACACCGATGACATCCAGACGGCGGTCAAGGTCATCCGGATGAATAATGCCGGGATCGCGTTTTCCAAAACCGGATACACCGGAACATACTCGACAGCGTGGAACATCAACGGCGAGTTCGTGGCGGACTTCATCGCGACAGGCCAGCTCAAGACGGCATCGGTTGAAATCTTTGGAGACGCTCAATTCTATTGGGATGCCGCAAACATCACGATTGTCGATCCCAACAACAGCCGGAGGATGATCCGGCTCGGCAAGTATGACGGAACCAATTATGGATTGGGCTTCTCGTATGACGGCGGGCGCACATGGCAGACAGGAATGGATTTTGACGGAATCCAGATTCTGGGCAATGTGAAGCGTGATTATTACGCCAAAATTGATGGTGACTCGTTCGACATTATGTATCTCGATCAAGAGATGGTTCACCTCGGGATTGGAAGCGGCATTGATGAAAATGGTAATACTGCCATAAATCCATATTACACGCTTGGCGCGAGAGCCGCGAACTCTGTTGTCGGGAATTTTAGCCTTGCTGTCGGAAAACTTAACACGGCATCAAATTATGGCGCGTTAGCAGTTGGTGACAAGAACGAAGCGAGCGGATTAGAAAGCATCGCGCTTGGTGGCAATAACAAAGCAACAAAAACAGGAGCTTGCGCGATAGGTTCATCCAATACAGCATCCGGATTCCACGCTTTTGCGTGCAACTCTGTCAATACTGCGTCCGGAGATAACTCTGTTGCCATGGGCAACAACAATAAAGCTACAGGAGAGTGTGCCTTTGCGGTAGGTGTTGGGAACATTGCCTCCGGAAATCAGTCTGTTGCTTTGGGTCACTCGGTAATCGCGGCGGTAAATAATCAGCTCGCACTTGGTGTTTGCAATGTCGAAGATACTACAGACGCTTATGTTGTTGTGATCGGCAATGGCACTCAGAATGCGCGTAGAAATATCCTGACGGTCAACTGGGTGGGGAGTGTTACCATTGCCGGAACCCTGACTCAGAATTCCGACAAACGCCTGAAAACGATCATCGGCAAGGCTCCTGACCTGTCCGGCATCCGGGCGGTAGCGTTCCGCTGGCGGCAGGATGTGGACGGCGAGAAGGATAAGCTTCAGCATATCGGTTATATCGCTCAGGATGTGGAGCAGGCCGCGCCGTATCTGGTCGGCGAGGACGCAAACGGATACAAAACTTTGGATTATATCGGTCTGCTGTGCGCTAAGGTAGACCAGCTGGAACGCAAGGTGGCGGAACTGGAAAGGAGGCTGGCGGATGGAAAGACAGACAATAACGGTTGACATTGCGCCTGGTGCGTATGCGGAACAGCGGCTTAGAGTGTCGCAAGGTGACATCGGAAGGCCGTTGGGCGTGTACGTGACGCAGAATGGCGAGGCCATGAGTTTGTCCGGTCATGTGGCCATGCTGTATGTCGCAAAGCCGGACGGAAACTATTACACCACACGATGCACGATCAACGGCAGTCTGATCACGTGGGACACGGGCGAGCAGGAAACGCCTCTGGCCGGGGAGCTTCAGGCGCAGATCAGGATCACGAAGAGCGGGGTCAATGTCGGAACGGCCCGATTCGTGGAATTCGTTGAGCAGTCCGCAATGGATGGATATACTCCGAGCGAATCGGATATACCCATTTTCCAGCAGTTGGCCACGGATGCGGCAAGCGCGGCGGCGGCGGCTGAAAGTGCAGAGGCGGAAGCGGAGCAGATTGTTTCCACGTATGAGCTGATTCCGACAAGGGTAAGCACGCTGGAAACCAATGTCGGTACACTTCAGACCGATGTGGAGACCCTGGGAACGAAAACGGACAAATTGGAAGCGCTGGTTATCGATTGCGGAACGGTTTCCACTCTTCCGAAAACGGTCACGGATGCCAGCATTGAGGATGACATGGTTGCTCTCAATTCGGAGCTTGGAACGCCATCAGCTCAGACAGGAGATTGGACGGTAACAACATCGGCGGGGAGCCTGACGGTATCGGGAACAATCAGCGGAAGCACAACGCTCAAGCTGTATCTGATGAAATCAAGGTAATAATGAAAGGAGCAGATCAAAATGGAAGAAAAATTCTTTTTGCATCAGATCAAACGCACAAATGGCACTTTTGATAAGGGCATCGTGATCAAGGACACGTTCGAGGCCGCAAAGCAGAGCTATCACGCTTATCTGGGCGCGTATGCTTATGGCCAGCAGGCGGATACTGATTTCGTGTCGGTCATGATCTCCAATGTCAAAGGCATCGTCCTGATGGGCGAGACCTGGACGGCTCCGGAGGTGCAGAACGCATGAAACCGATGAACCCGTTGATTTATAAGGCTTCCCCAAAAATCTTTGGGGGGGTATTACATCAGGGAAGGAGGAACGGCGTTGGATTAAATGACGCTGTTTCCTCCGGTGCCTCCGAAAGGGGGCACTGAAAATGGCAACGAGCGTTATCAATGCGTTGAAATCGAAAGTTCCGTATACGCCTGTGCTTGGGCGTGACACGATAACGAATGTGTCCGACAGCTACGCCACAAAAAGCGGGTGCATGGTGCACGTAAGAAGTTCGTTTAAGTTGGCGAGCCATACTGTAACTGGCTACAATTCGTATATCGACATGAGCGGTGCGAAGCCGTTCGGCTCTTCTGTGTACGGTGAATTCGGAATGTGGACAGACATGAGCACAGGCGAGGCTGGGATTCTTACCGGATCGGACAATCATAATATTTGGTTCATTCAGAATGGTAGCCCTGTAAGCCTTGAGTCGCGCATAGGACACACGTTATGGGTATACTTCGTATATTCAGTGGAATGAGATTTCAACAGCATTCCAGCGCCATAGCGATATGGCAACGAGCATCATTAAATACGAAGAAAAACAGAAAAAACTTCGTTATGTCGATCTGACGAAAGAGAACCTCACAATCGGTTCGGGCGGCGGATACATCAGATTCGCGACGCTGACAGAGTTCGGCATTTCGGTAACGGACAGGGTAGTCAGCTACTATATCAGGGGATGGACCGGCGATATAGGCGTAATGTCATTGTTGAGCGGAACTGACGGCAAAACGATATATCTCATGGGTTCAAAAGCCGGAACTGTTTCAAGCATTACAGTCCGGTTATGGTATTACGAGGCATAGGAGGTATCACATGACCAGACAGATCATCACAGTAGACATCGCGCCGGAGGTGCAATCCGACCGGCGCTTAAAAGTGTCGCAGTACGATGTAGGCAGACCGCTCGGGGTGTACATCGAACAGGATGGTGTTCCGCTTGACTGTTCGGTGTACGAGGCCACTTTGTACGTTTTGAAGCCGGATCGCAACTATTACGAGCATGTTTGCACGGTCGATGCGAACGAGCATAATCTGATCTGCTGGGAAACCGCAGAACAGGAAACGCCGGTTGCTGGTGTCTGTCTGGTCGAAATCCGCATCACCTCCAACGGCGAGGACATCGGAACCGCGAACTTTACAGAATGGGTCGAGGAGTCTCCGACTGACATCGGGCTTGCGAGTGACAGTGCGATTGAAAGCATCAGATCGCAGGTCAAACGGGCCGAGGAAGCCGCCGAAGCCGCTGAGGAAGCAGTCGGCAGTTATGATGCAATGACGGCGGAAGCGGAAACACTTGAGGCCGGGTCGCAGGCTACGGCAAGCATCGATCACAGCGGAGATCATCCTGTGCTGACGGTCGGAATCCCGGCGGGAGAAACCGGGCCGCAAGGGCCTCAGGGCATTCAGGGCGAGCGTGGGCCTCAGGGAATTCAGGGGGAACAGGGGCCTCAAGGTGAGCAGGGTATTCAGGGGCCGCAAGGAATCCAGGGCGAGGTCGGGCCGAAGGGTGACAAGGGCGATCCTGGCGAAGTCACACAGGCTGAGTTCGATGAGTTGAGCGACACCGTTAGTGATTTAAACCGCGCTTTAAACGCCTTGGACAAATCCTGCAAAGACGGTACTGGCGTACTTGTCGAACAGGGATATTTTTCCAACGATTATAAGAGCGTCAATCAAGCATTTGGTACATATTATTATAAGTACATTGCGTCCGAAAATGTCTTGGTGATGAATCGCGATGAAACTGCGGGAACAAAAACGGTTAGCATAGGTATTGAAAATAGTGGATTGACGGTAGCCCAGAGATTGGTCAGTATTGCAGACTATCCCATTTGCAAAGTGCATATTGAAAAAAACATTCCGAGCGCGGCGAATCCTTATTATAAGATTCCTCTATATCAAAGCGATGGAACGACAAACATTCACGACATTACTGTGTTAGTTGAAGATGATGTAACAGACCTGCTTATAGACATCCCAGCTGTTATGGAAAGCAAAGGATGGACGGGGGACGTTTTCTACATCTTTAGTAAGGTCGGGGCAGATTCTTATACTTATGATTTCGCCCCTTATTGGCACGTTACATATTACGGATTCTTTACTTATGCACAAGCAGAAAAATTAAATCTTGCCGTGCGTTTAGACAATAATGACGAAAAACTGGCGGTTCTCCCGTATGAACTTGAGTTGAGCGGGTCTACCCTATCGTTAAATGGGAATGATGGATCGCATTCGAATGTTACCCTGCCGACAGCTGAGGTAACGCTTTCTCCGTCCAAAAATCTTGGATTTGACTGGGAAATCAATGGTATTGATTTGGACACTGGATTGGATCAAGCAATCAATACCCGTAAGCGCAGTCAGTATGTTCCGGTAGAAGAAGGGGAAACCTATGCGTTTAATGTCTATGAGTGGACTAACACATACGCCGAATACGTTTTCTATTATACAGAAAACAAAACGCCTATCCTCATTGATACCGATAACAACCGTTACTGGGTGAGGCTTTCAAATGGATTCTTCCCGAAAACCATCACAATACCAACGGGTAAAAATATTGCTTATCTCCGCATGATGGTCGCGACAACCAATTTCGATACATACCACGCGCAAGCGGAACATAATACAATGTCCACATCGTTCCGTCCGCATGATTTAGAACAGCTTGACAACACAAATATGCCTAACAATATTCGCGGATATATTGGCAAGAATGTTTTGCTGTTTGGAGACAGCATTACTGCACAAGATAACTGGAGTGAATGGTTCAGAGCGTCTGTAAAACCTGAACACCTATACAATTATGCTGTTGGTGGCGCAACGTGGTGCGACCCTACATCTGGTATCATTTATGATGGAACATCTGGCACATATAATGTTATCGGAAACCAAGTGCAGAGAGCGGTAAATAACAATCTTGTCAATATAGATTGTGTAATTATTTTGGCAGGGACGAACGATACCAATGTTACATTTCCTACTGACGAAGACATAGAAGGAGCATTTTTTGACAGCTCCATGAATCCAATTGCGCTTGCCAATGTGGACAGGACTACTTGGCAGGGTGCAATGCGGTGGTCGCTTGAAACTCTGATATTAAGATATCCACAGGCTAAATTCTTTGTATGTTCGCCTGTGCAAAGGGCATACAAAACAACAGAACCGATACTTTCGTTATACAGTACCATTAAAGGCAAAGGTGATACCATCGCAAAGATGGCAAGACGAATGGGAGTTGAGTTTGTAGACACTATGCAATGCGGTATCAGTTCTCAAAGAGCTTCAGATTTCGCAGATGGATTACATCCTTGGCAGAGGACATCAGAAAAGATTGCACGTTATATCATAGCACGATATATGGCACACTTCTGCCAGAATTAACGAAGGTGTTTGGTTCGTTAAAGTTCACTTTAACTCATTTCAAAAAAACAGCGGGAGGACAGCAAAATGGACATTGTCGAGCAGGCTTTTCTCCTGCTTTTTCTTTGCACAATTATCGGCGTGGTATTCGTGAGGAGGTGAGTAATCTGACATCGCAAGAGCTTATTGAAGAGTTCCAGCGGATGTATGATGAACACTGGCCATATGAGTGGGGTTCTGCCCGTGAGGGCTGTGTTGACTGCTCTGGGGCTTTCGTGAATGCATTCCGCCAGCACGGTCTCAATATCGCCCATGGAAGCAACAGCATTGCCCGGAATCACATCGTTGGTCAGCTGCTTCCGATCAGTCAGGCCCGGCCCGGAATGGTCGCTTTTAAATGCCGCCCGTGGACAGAAAGCGAACGGGGGAACAGGTGGTTTGGTCAGCCTCCAGGCGATGTCCATCATGTCGGACTTGTGGACGATGATGTCCGGTACGTTCTCAATGCCAAGGGCGAAAAATCCGGATTCTGCCGTGATCCAATACGATCATGGGATTATGTGGCATATCTCAAAAATATAACCTACGAGAAAAAGGAGGCACACAAAATGCAGACGGCAACGGTCGTTCTTCCGTCAGGCGCGGCAGGAAAGACGGTCAATTTCCGGACACGGCCTGATCGGGATGCTCAGCTGGTCGAGCGGGTTCCGGTTGGGAGCCAGGTGGATGTCCTGGAGGATCAAGGCGCATGGTGCAAGATCCAATGGGCCGGAAAGACCGGTTACATGATGAGCAATTACCTGGAGTACGAGGGCCAGGACGGCGAAAGTATGCCGGATCTGACCGATGATGACCGGATCCAGATCGATCAGGCGCTGAAGGCCATCGAAACAGCCGTTGACATCATCGGCAATATTGTTGGGAGAGGGTGATTCCAATGTGGGATTTTGTCGTGAAATACTGGCTTGAGGTTCTCTTTGGCCTGATCGTTACCGGGTTGACTGCGGCTTATGGATTACTTGCCAAGCGCGTCAAGGCCAACAAGGCCACAGATCAGGCCATCGCTGATGGTATGCGGTGTCTGCTCATGTACCAGCTCAGAGCGGAGGGAGAGAAGCATATCAGTGCTGGCAGCTGCTCAGTGGATGACAAGCGCGAATTCGAGCGTGCATATAACGCATATCATACGCTCGGCGGGAACGGAACAATCACATCGCTGAAGGATCAGGTTCTGGCGCTTCCGCTCAAATGAAAAGAAGGAGGAAAGATTTATGTATGGTATTGATTGGGTTTCTAAGCTGACGTCTCGGAAATTCTGGGTTGCTGTGGCCGGTTTGATTTCCGGTCTGATCATTTTCTTCGGCGGGGCTGAAGCGACTGCCACACAGGTGACCGCTCTGATCATGAGCGCGGCCAGCGTGGTTGCGTACATCCTGGGCGAGGGCCTGATCGATGCAGCTCACACGGAGGTCAGAAAGGAACCAATGGAACCGCCCATATATGAGGGCGAAAACGAAGAAGAATAATTGATAATAGTAAAAGGCTCCGGAGCGATCCGGGGCCTTGTTTTTGTTTTGGGATTTATGCTACAATTCTCAGCACGAACCATTCACCAACACGGTATAGTGTTCGTTTAGAGTTCGGGCTTGTCCACTTGACCGGACTAAACGAACACTCAGGTCCGGAAGGAAGATCGACAATTTTTTGTCGGTCTTCTTTTTTTATGCTGAAATACACCAGGATGTCGGAGGGCCTGACTTCCGCCCGGATCACAAACGCATCCAGCAAGGCTGCATTGGTAAGCTCCTGGGAAGCGTAGCCCTCGCGGAACAGATCCAGGAATGAGATTATATCATCTTCGGATGGAAGAGCTGAGATGGCCGTTTCTGCCTGCTTTACACGGTCTTCAAGCAAAGCCTCTTCCTGTTCGAGCTTCAGCAATTCGTCCCTGGTGGAGGCGGTAAAGATCCCGGCTTTGATGGCGTTCATGATGTTGGATTTCTGGGAACGGGTCTGTGCAAGCTCGGTTCGGATGATATCCAGATCCGAATCCTCCCGGATTTTGTCTTGGTCAAGGATCGTTTGATGCGCCATCCAGCGGATAGCATCATCTGACAGCACATCGTCCCAGATCGCGCGGCAGATTGTTTCCTCCAACTGATCACGGGGATAGCTCCGCTGATCGCATTTGTGCGCACGGTGGCCGTGACAACTATAATAGTAACAGAGCTTCCCGGATTTGGATGTGCCGCTGGTTCCGGTCATTGCATCACCGCAGAGACCGCAAAAGAGCTTTCCGGTCAGGGAGTAATAACCGTTTGGTGTCCGTCTGGGGCCTGCCTTTGTGTGGCGGGGCAAGGTCTGTACCTGATAAAACAGCTCCTTTTCTACGATCTGAGGGATCGCGTCTTCCTGCACATGATACTTTGATAAGTAGGTTCCGATGTATCGCTGATTGCTAAGAATCGTGTTGAACGACGAACGATTCCAGGATGCACCGTGTTTGGTTTTGATTCCGCGCCCGTTCAGATCCCGGCATATATCCGCATAGGTTTCGCCGGCGGAGACACGTTGGAAGATCTCCCGAACAACCTCCGCTTCTTCTGGATGGATCTCATACCGGCCATCCTTTCCGCGCCGGAAGCCGAAAGGCACAGATCCGCAGGCAAGGCATTTTTTCGCATTGTCTTCGTATCCGCGCCGGATCTTCTGGGACAGCTCTGCAGAATAGTATTGCGCAAGTCCCTCAAACACAGATTCGACCAGGATCCCGGAAGGATTGTCCGTGATCGGTTCGGTCGCAGACACGACTCGGACACCGCAGGCCCGGAGCTCGTGCTTGTATCGGGCTGAGTCGTATTTGTCACGCGAGAACCGATCCAGCGCATACACCAGAACGGCACAAAAACGGCCCTCTCGCGCGTCTTTTATCATCTGGAGGAATTGTGGACGGCGGTCTGTTCGGCCCGTTAGAGCGCGATCTGAGTACGTTTGAACGATGGTATAACCGTTCTGTTTCGCGTAGGATGTGCAGACGTTGATTTGCTGTTCGATTGATGCTTCTCGCTGTGCGGAGGAGGAGAAACGGGCATAGATTACGGCGTTCATGGTGGAATCTCCGATCAGTTGAACAGGCCGGTATAAGCCATGAACACAACAGGCCCGGTGATCTCGATGCTGGTGTATTTGCTCAGATCGATCTTGCCAATCTCAGGCTGGTTTGTTGTCAGGGTGAACAGATCGGAATCGTCCATCTGATAGGTTTCATTGTAATATTTCGCGGTGATCATGCTGATAACGCTATCTTTCGCGAGGACAATGCGATAGGTTCCAGCAGGAATGTCTTCGCCCACGTTATATACGCCAGTCGGAACCGTCACTCCATCCTTTGTGATGCTCCGCGCCCACAGTTCGGCCTGAATGGCTTTATTTGCCTCCCAGAGCTGTTCATCGGTCATTGATGAATAATCTTCCGCATGAGCAAGCGGAACGGCCAGCAGGGCCAAAACAAGGGCAAAAACAAACAGTTTCTTCATAGTGGTATCCTCCTTTTTATTTTGACGCATTACGCGCCATATTCATGATAGTCAGGGTTCCGCAAATCATCGTTTGCGATATGCTTTTTCTCATGCTCGTATGTTTTGCGGTTCTGTTCACGGGTCAATCGGCTATTGAGTACGATCACCGGTTCGCCATCCTCGCCGAGGAAGCAGAATCCTCGGACGGAGGTTGGCAGGTTTTCAAGAAAAACAAGGTCTTCGTCCATTCTTCATTTCTCACGCTCCTTCATGATCCGGTCGGCAAACTGTAGCATAAAATCAATATCTTCATCTGACATCTTGGATGTGCGGTCAAACAGCATACCGAGCGCCGGCCTCTGATGGAGAACCTCAAGCCTGTCCTGATCGATTTCTTTTGCTTCTCCATCCATCAGATATCTGGTACTGGTTCCAAGAACCTTCGCAAAACCGACTATTTTTGACTGCGAGATGTCAACGGCTCCGCTTTCGATTTTAGTGATCATTGAGCGGTCTTTGTATCCCATCGCCTGCGCAAGATCGTCCTGAGACATCCCGCGAGCTATCCGCAAATCGCGAATTCTATCATACATTGTCTTCATGTTTTCCACCTCCTATTTGCATTATATTATAGAAGTGAAAATTTTTCAACAATTTTTTAAAAAACCGTTGACATTTTTTCAGCAATAGTATATACTGACGGTGTTGAATTTAATTCAGCGATAAAAAAAGAGAGGGGGCGAACAAATGACTGACACCGAGAAGCTGAAGGAAGCCATTGACAAGTCAGGAATCAAGCTGGATGCGATCTTGAACGCGACCGGAATCAAGTCTTATGCGACTCTACGGGGCCGGATCAATAACGAGACGGAATTCACGGCGAGCGAGATCAGCGCGATTGCGAACCTGCTCCGGATGACACCGGAACAGCGAGACAACATTTTTTTTGCTCAAAACGCTGAATGACATTCAGCAACTGAGAGGGAGGAACCACCATGAAAGAATTATCCCTCACCTTCGAGCGCTCCCTGTACAGAGCCGTGATCCAATTCAAGCAGGATCATCCAGGAGTGCTGGAAGCCGTCACAAAACAAAGAAAGGAGCAGGAGAACCATGAAGGAGCCGTTTTACAGAAAACACCGGGGATGGAACGGGGCCGTCTACTATTGCCGGATGCCGGAACGTGAGATCGAAGACCGGCGGAGGATCGGGGTTGCAATCAGCACAATCCTCGGCCCTGTCGTGCTGGTGGCTTCGTGGGTGCTTGCGTCCGGGATCCTGCACCTGTGAAAGGAGGTGAAATGGATGTATCACGGACATCTGATGGCTCCATGGCAATCTGATCCGGATATTTATTTCGGCAAACATCGCCGGGTTCCGGTTCCGCCGCCGGTCGGAGGGTATCGGTTCCAGGATCCGGCGATGGTCAGCAGGGCGATTCCGGTTGACGGCGCGGTGACGGAGCCGGGGCCGTCGTGGGCGATGAGCCCACAGGCGCGATTCTGGTTGGAACCGGAACCGGTGAGCATCCGGGAACTGATCCGGAGGAAAATCAAAAAGGCCGTGAGCTGGTGCGAACAGCTACACGGCAGGGAACGAAAATAATCTACGTGGTCATTGTACCACAGAAAAGGAGTAAAACACAATGATTCTGCATGAAATGAAAGTAAAAATCACTCTGATCGATGACATCCTCGGGACGCTCCCGGCTGATGCTGAAACCTATAAGAAATGGGTCGTGAAGAAGTATCTGGAAGAAGCGAAAGACGAAACCGAACTTGCCCGGAGAAAAGCACAGGTCGAGAAAGACGCTGATCATATTCCGGATTTGGATGAAGAAATCGCCAACGGTATGACGGTTTTCGCCCACGATGCAAACGGCAAGCCCGCCCTGTTGGCGTACAACATCAAGGGATTTTTCAAGAGCGCTTGCAAGGCCCTGCGCGATGTCCCTGACAGCAAATCCAAGGCTTTCAAAAACTACAAAGGCCGGATCGATCAGAACATTTTTGTGTACGGCACAGAGGATCCGGAGAAAACCGGGAACGTGATCCCGCTCCACCTTGCGGAAGAAACCGACATCTGCGAGCGCCCGTTGCGAGCTGAGACCATGCAAGGGCCGAGAGTTGCGCTTGCCTGCAGCGAGCGTAATGCAAAAGGCGCATGGATGCTGGTGACCATCAAAACACTGACCGGGGATCTGCTGGACCTGGTGCGCGAATGGTTGGATTATGGAGAGCTTTCGGGACTGGGACAGTGGCGGTCATCCGGGAAAGGCCGGTTTACTTGGGAGGAGATTAAGGAATAAGCGCAACGGCACAGTGAAGTGGCGAAGAGAGACGAGCAGCGAAGGAAAGGCAATGAGTAAAACAGCTGTGGCACAGATCAGATGCGCGCCGACAGGCAATGGCCCTGATCCGAGGCGAGGAGAGGCGCTGAGAATGGCAACGGCTCAGTACGGCCCAGAATAGCGCAGCCAAGGCAAAGAGACGCATCGTTTCGCAAAGGCTTAGTTTAGAGTGGAATAGCAAAGGCACTGTGAAGCCGCGAGAAGCAGAGCAAAGGCGAGGCTAAGTATCGCTAAGAATGGCAAAGTATTGTAATGGCTGAGATTGCATGGACGGGCAAAGGAAGAGCAAGGCGTGTCACCGTAAGGCATAGGCATTGAACAGCCCCGCACCGGCAAAGAGGAGAGAAGAGATGTTCGGCTTTGGCAGGGAACGGCGCGGTAAGGCTTCGGAGCTGAATGGAATTGAATCGCGGAGGCACGGCAAGGCAGTGATTCGCTTTGGCACGGTACGGGTTAGCAAAGCGGCGGCATCGCTCCGCACGGAGCGGCGTAGGCGAAGCCTCGAATCGACCTGTAACGGCTGTGAACAGCCCAGAACCGAACCGTTGCGGAAAAGCTCAGATGGGAAGTGAACTGAAGTGGCAGGGCGCGGATCCGCACCGAACTGCGAAGGCATTGCGTTGAAAGGAGTTGCGCCGGCGATGCGAAGACCAGCCAAGGCGTGGCGCAGATCTGATTAGCTGAGTGACGGCACTGCAGAGTTGGGCCAATCATGGCACGGCCAAGGAAGAGCGCGGAACAGACCGGAAGAGAACTGAACGGAAGCCGAACGTTACAAATGGAGGGAGGTGGCAAGCAACGGAAAATCTTGACTATACCATTCTTTCTTCCGGATCAGTCGGAAACGCTGTCCGGATCAGGAACATCATGATTGATTGTGGGATTGCATTCAAGCGGATGAAGCCGGAACTGTACAAGTGCCAGTATCTACTGATAACGCACGACCACCACGATCACGTGAACGAAGCGACGCTAAAGCAGATTGTGGAATGGTTTCCGAACATTGAGATCTTTTCCACTTATAAGGTTGCAAGGATCAATGATGCGGTAACTGCCATCAATACGGATTACCTTCCGATACATCTGCCAAAGGCAAAATGCAGAATGTGGGCTGTACCCGTTCCACACGATACGCTGTGTTTTGCCTATGTGCTGAAATTCGATGATATGGAGATCGTGTACTCAACAGATCTGAGGAACACGGACGATCTGAGCAGATTCACGGAAGAAAACGGATTCCAGTATGACTATACATTCCTGGAATCAAACTATGATGAAACGAAACTGCGGATGCTGGGTGATTCATGGCACGGGCAATATAACGCATATGTGGACAGTTCCTGGAGACATTTATCAAAAGATGACTCACTAAGATTTTATGTAAAGTACAGAGCAGAAGGCGGTGAATATATTGAACTCCACAAATCAAAAAGATTCTATTGAAGATGTGCGGATAGAGAATGGGCTGATTGTTTTCAGCAACTACCAGCTTTACAAACAAAAAGCGGAGGAGGCCAGGGATTTCCTCAAGGCTCTGGATGTAAGCCCGGAAAGCGAACAAGAATGCAAGCGCACGGTGGCAGCTGCCAGAAAGATATCCGACCAGCTGAATCAGGAAAAGATCAGAATAAAGAAAAGCGTACTGGAACCATACAACTCGTTCGAAGCACAGGTTAAAGAGATTATCAGCATCATAACTGATGGTGAGAACGTGGCGCGAGACAAGCTCAAGGCGATAGACGATCAGAGAAGGGAGGAAAAACGGGAAGCAATTCGCCAGCTGTGGGAAGCTCGTGCCGGATCCTACGAAAGCTGTATGTATATCGATTTCGACCGTTTCTTGGCAGACAAGCATCTGAATAAAACTGTCACCATAAGCGAGATCGAAAAAGAGATGATCCGGTTCATGTATACCACGACCGAGGACATCCAGCTTTTGCAAAAGCTACCGCTGAAGGATGAATATATTGCGGAATACATCGATTGTTTAAACGTTACCGAAGCAATGAATAAAGTGAACCAACGACACGAAGTCATAAAAGCCCAGGCAACCGAACCGTATATGCTGATTAAGATAACCGGCAAAGCGGACGTTATCCTGGCCAAACAACTGCTGAAAGACATCAATTATAAAGTATTGGAGGAAAAGTAATATGGAATGCATCAAGAATTGTCAGATGATCAAAGCGGAAATTGTGAACGGAACCAGACTGGAAATGAAGTTTTATGATGCTGAGAACGATGTGCTGCGTACTGTGAAATTCAACCGGCAGAGTTATGACCGGGAAAAGGGGCAATATGTGGATGACCCTGAAAAGGAAGCGAAATGCGAAGAATGGGCGCAGAAGTACTTTGGCTGTTCCATGGACGAAGTGCCGGAACACGTTGGAGCTGTTCGCGATGTGTATGTATATGAGAATTTCTGTTCCCTGTGGGAATCTGAGGAAACCCAACGGGCAAAGAAGTTTGACAACCCTGTAAAGGGCATTATCAAAACCAAAATCGAGAACATTTATACCGATAATATCGGAATTCATGTTGAGTATAAGTATAACGGCGAGCTGTACGAGAGCAAATATACCTGCGCGGAATTCATCAAGGATCTGAAGAAATGGGTGCGGGATCCGGAACGGGAAGCTCGTGCGCTGAAGCGGTTCAAGGAAATTTTCGGGAAGGACATTTCCGAAAAGGATTCCCTGATCGGAGCCGACATTCAGGTGCAGGTGAAGAAAGCGTTTTCCAGCTATTACGGGGAAATCCTTCCGCTGTGAGGTATGAGCGATGACCACTGAAGAATTATTTGAGAAGTTCGGTAAAATTCTTATTTACGACTTTGAGGTATTCAAAAAATTCTGGTGCGTGGTCATCCTCTCCGCCGATGGTATAAGAGCTATAACCGACCAGAAAGAATTTGTGGAATACTATGATGCACACCGCGATTTCATCTGGATCGGTTATAACTCAAACCATTACGATAAATTCATTCTGGGGGCAGTATACAACGGATGCAGTAATTCGGAGCTATATCTTGCCTCCCAGGATCTGGTTGAGGATGGGAAAACCAAACGAGGCGGAGGGCCACCACAGGGATTCGTTTCCTATGATACGGGTGACCGGTTCTACTCCCTGAAGCAGCTGGAAGCGTTCATGGGGTACAGTATCGAAGAATCTTCCATTCCATTCAATACGGACAAGGAATTCACGGAAGAGATGAAAGAGGAAACCGTTCGATACTGTACGCACGATGTCCTGGCAACCGTAGAAGTGCTAAAACGCCGGATATATGACTTTGAAGCGCAGAAGAATCTTATCGAAACATTCCATTTGCAGATGCAGGACTTCCGTCTGACGAAAGCCCAGCTGACCGCAAAGGTGCTGAAATGCACAAAGCATCTGTCATTGGCACATCAGGAATGGGATAACAAGATCCTCCCATGCGTCAACATTACGAAGTACACCGAAGTTCTGGACTTCTATTCCAGCCGTGAAAACTATATGGAAGGTCAGAAAAAGGAAATCGATATATCCGGCGTTCCGCACACATTCGCCCTGGGAGGGATCCATGGGGCCGTCAAACGGTATCACAAAAAAGGCGATCTGCTTCATATCGATGTCACTTCCTATTATCCTTCCATCATGATTCAACACAATCTGTTGACCAGACAAAGCCAGGAGCCGGAACTGTTCAAACAGATCTATGACAAACGAGTGGAGCTGAAGAAAGCCGGAAAGAAGAAGGAACAGGCCCCGTACAAGATCATCCTGAACAGCACATTTGGAATCACAAACCAGGTATTTTCCGATGCTTATGACCCACAGCGAAACCATGATGTGTGCATCAATGGCCAGCTGATGTTGCTCATGTTGTTGGAAATGTTGGAAGGAACCTGTGAGCTTATCCAGAGCAACACGGATGGAATCATTGTTGACTGCACTGGCCGGGATCGAAATGAGGTAGAAAGAATCTGCCACGAGTGGGAAGCCATCACAAAAATGGGCCTTTCCTTCGAGGATGTTTCCGAGATCTGGCAGAAGGATGTCAACAATTACATGATCCAGTTCGATGATGGGAAGGAAGAAGCAAAGGGAGCATATGTAAAATTCAACAGCGATCTGGACAATGATATGAGCATCGTCAACGAGGCACTGCGGGAAGGTCTGCGGAAAATGAGCTGGGACGCGATTGATAACTATATCGAAAGCCATAGTAAACCGGAAGACCTGCCGAAATATCAGAAGGTCGTGAAGCTCTCCAGCAAATACAGCCACGTTTACTTTGGTCACAATGAGGTTCGGGATCACAAATGTTTCCGGGTGTTTGCAGTGAAGAACGGAGGAGAAATCATTTCCAAGGCAAAAAGCCGGGAAGCTACTCACGAGAAGTACGCCAACACACCGGAAAACGCCACGATTGTTTTCGGAGATCTTCATGAGAAGAATCTGGTGGATATCACGGGTCATCCGTTCGGGATTGATTCACTGGATAAATCATATTATGTCGAACTTGCGAAAAGTCGGGCAACAGACTTCGGTATGGCGAGGTGGGTAGCGAGTGAATGAGGGACTATATAGAGGATTCATCCGCTGTAATGGAAAGAACGCTGCCCAGCCATACAAAGACGGGGAACCATTGCTGACACTGGAAGAAGCACAACAATATGATTCGTATGCCGGAGTGATGGGAGATAACACTGTTATGGTGGATATCGATGACAGCGGACACGCCGAACGCCTGAAGCGGATCGTGGACAGGTACGGAATAAACTGTCGGATCACCAGAACCCGGAGAGGAATGCATTTCACCTTCTTTTGTAACGATCAGCTGATGAACCTGAACCATGTCCAGACCGCCATCGGATTGATTGCCGATTATAAGTACGGTGTGAATTGTTCATATGAAATTCTGAAGCTGAACGGCAAAGAACGCGAAGTGCTGGCAGATCCGGAGACCATCAATAATATTCCGCGATGGCTATACCCGAAAAGCGGAAAGAAGATTGATGAAAAAGACCCGGAATACATCAGTATTGTTGGGCTCTCCCAAGGGAGCCGTGACGAAACCCTGTTTAAATGGAACACGTCCAACCTCAAACGATCAAAAGCATCTGGAAACAAAACCCCGTTCAATGTGCTGGCCAACATCAGCAAACGGGAATATGACCAGATGTTTGAGATCATCAACCAGTACATTTTTGACGAACCGCTCCCGGAAGAGGATATGAAGAAGTTTCTCGCCCAGGGAACATTCGAGGAAAAAACCGGGTTTGCAAAACAGAATGAAAAGAAAGCGAAAAAGGGCGGTGATTATCAGGATCAGGTTCGGGATCTGATGGCTGCTGCAAGTGTAAAGCAGTTTGGAAAAGCCCTGTACCGGAAGGTTGACGGGAAGTATTACCGGCTATTGAATGATGTTTTCATCAATTATGAACTGATTGCGAAGCGTGGAATGGAGCCGGAAAAACAAAAAGCGGCACAAACCATGATCAGGTCGTTTCAAATGGATGAATCCATCAAATCAGATGTTCATGCTGTCGGATTCAAGAACGGAATAATGGACTGGAGATCCGGAGAATTTATTCCCTACGGAACGAACGACATTCCGATATTCCGCTACTTCGATGTAAATTGGAATCCAGATGCTGACACGGAATATGTTGACAGTGTTATCTCTGATTGGTGCCAGGGCGATGATACGAAAAAACAAATGCTTTATGAGCTGGTAGGATGCTGTTTATACGCTGATCGACCGATAAAGAAATGGTGGGCCATCGAAGGGAAAGCAGACACGGGAAAATCTACTTTCCTCCGGATGCTCCGAACCATTATGGGAGACGAAAACGTGGGCAGCACTCCGATCCAGAACCTGAAGGATTCAAATGCCATTGCTGAACTGATCGACAAGCCAGTGAACATCGTAGACGATGGATCGAGTAAATTCGTAACCGATCTATCGAACCTCCGGCGGATCATCCAGGGCGATGAGATGCAGGTGAAGCTGCTATACCAGAACAGGTTTTCAATCCGGATTGAATCGCGAATGGTATTCGTATTCAACCAGACCCCACGATTCCGGGACGATAACGATGCTACCGCAAAGAAAATGCTCGTGATCGATTTCAATCGGGTATACAGCGATGCCGAAAAGGATACGGGACTGATTGAGAAGCTAACCACGGAAGAGAACAAAGAAGCCCTGGTGAAGCTGGCCGTGGAGGCGATGATGCTAATCGTTGCACGGAACCTGACATTTACTGTATCGGAGGAATCGAAACGGATTGTAAATGGGATCATCGAAGAAAGCGACCAGTTTGTCAGCTTTGTGGCAGATACGATTTCAGAGAACTATCCGTGGGAAAAGTTCCTGGCCGGAAAGAAGACAGCAGATGTATACCAGGAATTCAGGAACTGGGCAGATGCAGAAGGTTATCAGTCTCCAATGGTACGGAAACAATTTACAGAGCGATGTGTGAAAGAATCAGGGGCGAAGCTCAGAAAATCGAACGGGGATAAATTCTACTGTTTCGAGTGAAACAGGGACAACGGAGGGACAAGAAGGGACAACAAAATTTCTCTTGTCCCTGTCCGCAAAGCCTTGTATCTCAAGGCTTCCAGCCCCAAAAGGGACAACGGGACAACCTATTGGCTTACTTTTTAGAATTTTTTTGAAGAGAATATAAAAATAAAAAAATATAGGTAAAGGAACCGAAAACGTTGTCCCGTTGTCCCTCAGATGGCTGAAACCGTTGTGGCGTAAGGTTTCCAGAGAGGGACAACCCACAAAAACGTTGTCCCTGTGTTGTCCCTGTGTTGTCCCTGTTGAGTAACTTTGAACGAAAAATGGAGGGAAAGCATGAATAATTTAACGAGATTGCAAGACAGAATCGATAAAGAGGAAGACGGATCCGAGGTTGTTGTGAAGAGATACGGCCTCTGGGGAACAAATGTGGAGATCGAAGTGAAGAATCGAAAAACCGAAGTCGTGTATCCGAAGGGAAAACGAGAACACTTTCCAACTCTCGGAGATGCTGAGCTGCGTTTGCAGGAAATCGTGGCGAAAGGAGGCACACCATGAACCGCGCAGAATGTGAGGAAAAGATCATCAAGGAATTCGAGAAGATCGTAGAGATCTACAAGATGTACAACCCTGACGGGAAGTATCTCGACATGACATATGTTGCAGAAGATGATGCGGTGTATATCAATGCCCATAATGAGTATTGGCACGGCGGAGCAGATGCGAATCGGGTGCTGGTTGCGTCAAAGAATCTGACAACCGGCGAATATAGCTAAATCGTGTTGATTGATGATCCGGATTAAGCTCGTCCCGTGAGGCGGCATCCGGGAATGAAAAGGAGTGCGGAATGAATCATGGGAGAATATGCGAGGATAAGGAACAAACCGACCAGTTATAAATTGACCGACGATCAGCGCGAACGGCTGACCAAGTCCGAATTGGCGGCGATGCAATGGCTTCTCCATGCGCTGTCATCGCTCAGATACGTTCAGACCGATCTGGCGAGGCGTATTGCATGGATCCCGTTTGGGAAACGTGACCTGGCGCTGGCGATCTGGCATCTGGATCGGATCTGCCGGGATCTGATCGAAACGATCCCGACCGAGCAGGTCAAGCGGATCGGAAACCAGATGAAGGACAATGAGATCCGAATCGTGCCGAAGCTGACACCGGCGGAGTACCGGATGACCATGACGAAGGATGAAGCGATTGAGTGCATCGATCTGATGCGGGTGGCCTGCAAAGAATGTGTCAAGGATGGCGAGGAATGCCGGAGCTGTCAGAGGTATAAGATGCTTACGGCCCTGACCCCGCTCGAATCGTATGATGGGTTTTATGGCTGCCCGTATGGGCTGGCAGAATGGGAGGATCGATAAGTGAGTTCAAAACGATATTTCCGCAAGGGTGAGATGCCTCCGCAGGATTATCTTGAACGGAAATCTAAGATGGCCGCTAAGGACGAAGCGATCCGGCAGAAATGGTTTCCGGAGCGGAAGGGATTCGACATCCAGCATGAGCAAGGCGGTTACTATTACGCTCCCCAGACCGTGCGCGGGTGCGTGTGTCACCGGAAGCCGATTGTTGTGCTTGCGATTGATCGGAAGGATCCGCTGGATCCAGAATTCGTTCCGCGATGGATATGCATTTGTAATGCTTGCTTTATCCGGACACCGGACTGTCATTCTCCGGAAGCGGCCATAAGCGCCTGGAACAAGGCGATCCTGACACCATGGAGCCGGAAACTGCACAAGCGGCTGACGAAGGATGATCTGGACATGAACGGCATAACGGCCATGCTGGAAGCGCTCACGAAGCAGGCCGGGAATGAGCTGGTCGAATATTATCGGACTGAGCGGAAACTGAAGAAGCACAGAGCGGATCACGACAGCGAATTAAAATCCGCTCGCGGTCACATTCAGGATCTGGAAGGATTCTTTCGGGAGAGTTTCTTTTATGAAGACCTCGACAGGGACGCAATGATCGAAACACTAAGGAAGCGCGGTGCGCTGGATCATGATCCGGTTCCGGTACAGCGCGGACGAAAGAAGAAGGGAGTAAGCGATGAGCGAACAGAAGACGATGAATGAACAGGCGAACGAACAGAAGTCGATTACGGTGAGTGACATCATCGAGGATGTTGTGTGCGAAATATGCAACGAGTATTGCAGGTTCCCGTTTGAGATCGAGGACGAGGACGAGCTGCTCAAGAAATGCGAGAATTGCCCGCTGAATCAATTGTCGTAACAACAGAACGTTTTTAATCAATAATAACGGGTTTGGGGTGGACGGGGAATTATTATTGATTTGGAAAGGAGCAGAAGATGACCAATCAAGAGGAACTCATGAAAGTGGTTGAATGTTGTTTAACTGATGAACCTAACTGCTGGGATTGCCCTTATTGTAATGATAACCTCAGCGAGTGCATGGAGAAATTACGGAACGGTGCAATGGAACTGCTGAAAAAGCAGGAATGGCATATGCTCACAGAAGACGATGACGGTATTATTCACGGCTTACCGGGTGACGATGGGCAGTATCTCATGACAGACGGGAAAGATATCTGGATTGATGAGTATGTGGACGGCGTTGCTGATGGAATCATTCTTGATAGTGGACGAGATATTAGAGAGATAACGGCATGGATGTATATGCCAGAATTGCCGAAGCAAGACGGGCGGTGACATGGAATGTATGACAGAAAAGAAGTCATGAGCTGGTTGGAAGGGCTGACAGATGAAGACTGGCAGCGGTATCACAGTGACAGCGAAGTTAGGAATATCGCTAAAGCGGCGTTGGAATTGCTGAAAGAACAGGAACCAGTGGAACCCAGAATACAAACCAGCAGTTCCGGCGTTACGTGGTGGAACGTATGTGGGAACTGTCAGACGGCTATCAATCCGAATGATAAATATTGCCACGAGTGCGGAAGGCCGGTGAAGCTGGGATGACAGACCCATATGAAAAGACATGGGAAAGCATTGCAAAAGTACTATCTGAACAATCAAAGATGATTCTTTGGATTGCTGAAAGAACCTTATCTGTAAAGGAATATAAGGAACTTGTAGATGAGTTTTCAAAAAAGCCAGAAGACAATCATGACGAATTGTTTGATTCTATACTCAAGGAAGGCCGGTGAAGTGGGAATGAACGTTCAGATCGCAGAATGCAAACGGAAAATCCCGTGCGTGGATTGCGATAACGAGAAATGTTGGTTCCATGGTCAATTAATAGCTGATTGCCCGCTTTATAAATGCAACAGAACGGACGATCTGTATGAAGACTGCGAAACGTGCGATCTTTTGAAAGAGCATATGAGGGCAATTTATGAGGACAGGAGGCGAAGCGAATGAAAGAATATATCGTATCGATGCCTGCGGTCGGTCAGGTTGTACGGGAGCTAATCCGGTGCCGGGATTGCAAGAAACGAAACCAACATCATGAATGCGAATATGGGTATCATTCTGACGATTGGTTCTGTGCTGACGGGGAAAGGCGGGATAACGATGTCTGACAGAGAGAAGACTATCAAAGGACTTGAGTATTGTTCTGAACTGCAAACCTGTTTTGGATGTCCGTATTGCAAAGGCAGTCCAACTTGTCAGGATGATTTGTGTAAGGATGCTCTGCAACTGATTAAAGAGCAACCAGAGATTATCAGGTGCAAAGACTGCAAATACATAGAGCGGCTCCCGTGGCTTGATGATGAGGCTTTCAAGGCAATGGTATGCAGGAAACACAATTACACCGGGATGAGGAAAGAAGATTTTTTCTGTGCTGACGGAGAAAGAAAGGAGGATTGATTTTTGATGATTCCTGAATGGTTCGCTAATATGTTCTTTATCTTCTTTGGGGTCGTGTTCGGTTGCGGTATCGTGCTGGCGGTGATTGTGCTGATCGGGATCATCCGGGCCGTGATCGAAGACGAGCGGAAGAAAGGTAAAAAGCCATGATAGACGCAATCCTGATTCTGATTCTGGCATTCCTGGTCGGCATCCTGACCGGCTATATGATCAAATGGAGGTGATGCAGAATGTGGATTGAGCTGCACGGTGCGTCAGAGGATTGGACATCCGGAGAACGTGAGTATGTTGAGCGAGGAAAGATCTGTGTCAATATGAGCCGGGCCGATGCGTACTATGATCACACGATTCTTTTCCACGATAACAACAAGATCCGGGTGATGGAGACTGTGGAGGAAATAAAGCAATGCTTGACTTACGACGAATGCGATTCCTGATCAATCGACTTCCGGCTGCACGGTTCCGGGTAGACAAGGCGATGGCACGAGCGACCAAGACCACGACCGTCTTGACCGGAATGCCTCGCGGATCCGGAACGGGAGACCAGACTGCTGACGGAGCGATCCTGCTTCAGCTGGCAAGGGAAGCCCTCGACCGGATCGAAACAGAACTGTCAGAGATGCGGGCCGAACTGGGGCCGATGATCGAACAGATCGACGAACCGCTTCAGAAGAGTGTGATGCGTCTGAGGTATATGGACGGGATGCGGGTGAGGGAGATCGCGTATTCTCTCAATTACTCTGAACCGCATATATTCCGCATCCTTCAGCGAGCGGAACAAAATATCATCAGTACTGGAAAAGATGAGAGTGATGAGAGTACATAGTTATGATATAGTGTAGTCGGTGGAATCAGGACAGACAGTTCTTCATGGTGGTTCGTTTCCTCTCCTTTGGTCGGACACTGTAGGTCGGCAGTGTCCGATTCTTTTTGTTCGTTCGTTGCTTCTGTCCTTTGACCACGTCAATGTCGGATCGTATTGAGTGGGCTTTGGTTCGCACTCCTCCAAAGCGGGTTTGCGCGTGGCAAAGCGGAAGGGAAGCGCAAAGAAACAGATGAGTAAGCGTTCAGGGCATTGGCCGATTGTCCGCAAGATGGCCTGGGATCGTGACAGGCGAAACCGGGCGGTGTGCCATATATGCGGGCAACCCATAGACTACCATATCCCACCATCATCCGCACCAGAGTCCTATGAACCAGATCACCTGGTACCTGTCGCAAAAGACCCCACCCGGGAGCTGGATCTGACCAATATACGGGCCTCCCATATGCGGTGTAATCGCTCACGAGGTGATGGCACGAACGGAGAAAACGCGATT
>Ga0326514_10000587_pt1 | contig 24698 bp, 50 predicted proteins | sample 3_2548_0518_D_FD_203653 | JGI IMG/M metagenome (GOLD analysis project Ga0326514, IMG submission 203653) | Bovine rumen microbial communities from UC Davis, California, United States - 3_2548_0518 | ecosystem: Host-associated > Mammals > Digestive system > Stomach > Rumen | place: USA... | reverse complement strand
GAGGACATCCACATCGGAGTGAGCAAAGGACTGTTTCGGCGTCCCATATGGGACAACATGAATTTCATCCCACTTGACAGAGGGCAGGTGCTTCCGAAGCCATGCCACTTTAGCGGCAGTCACAGCGGCGTCATATGCGGGAGTGGAACACTTGCTACCCCAGCTAATCACGCCCACCTTGTAGCCGTTCGCCTGTGCCTTGTGGAGCAGCCGAGCTAAGGTTGCCATATGCACAAGGGGCTTGGCGAGAGCATAGGGGGCAGGGTCATATGCCCGAAGCATCGGAAGCCAGTTTTCCACAGAATAGAGGTCAGCAATCGTGCCATCCATATCAAACCAAATTGTCATTTTATCATTTCCTTTCTTTTTTCTTTCTATATGTATTTTACCAAATTTTTTACAGTTTGTCAAGAGGTTTTTTCGCATATGGGGGAGTTTTTCTCCCCCATCACGCATCGAGGTTGTGGAGTGTCCGCTCGTCGGTGAATGTTGCCTTGTTGAACTTCACCTGATAGTGGACATCATCGACCACCATATCACCGCAATCGGTGAATTTGGCATTTTTTCTGCCGACCCGCTGGCCGTGCCAAGATTCGATAACCATATTCTCGAAAATCTGGCCACGATTCAGCTTGCTATTGGCGAACATCTGCTCCATATAGTCCACAGTGCAGATGGGGCGGATTTCGTCGGCGTGGCTCATAATCACGGCAATCTTGTCCATATTGGGCTTGTACTTGATAGAGTACGTGCCGCCGTTCTTGGAGCTTGCACGGTCGAGGGTGGCGATATAGGGCAGAATTTCGCGGGCGTCCATCACGCGGGCGGCATATACCACACCTTTGATAGTATATCCAAAGATATAGTTATGGGTGTAAGCAAGGCGGTTATACCCGGCGGTCAGATAGGCATGAATAGCAGTGTTTTCCATTTTTTTACTCTCCTTTTCTTTCGGGGCTTTATCGCCCCCGTTGTGATTATAGTATAGCACCGCCGTCCGGTTTTGTCAACTACTTTTTTCGATTTTTTCAGATTTTTTTCAAAGAACTTTTAGAGCCAGAAAACCGCACTTTTTACCAAAATCCTACTTTTTTCATCACTTTTGGAACAGGTTTAATTTTTTGTCGAGATTGTTAAAACTTTAACAAATGAAAAATAATGCTTTCTTGCTTTTTGACAAAATATAAAATTTTTATGAACTTTGACAACATTTTAACAATCTTTAGCACTTTAATGAGATAAAGTTAGATATATTTAACTTTAGCACTTTAATGAGATAAAGTTAGATATATTTAACTTTAGCACTTTAATAAGATAAAGTTAGATATATTTAACTTTCGGGATTTAGCGATTTAATACTTTAGTCCGCTAAATCGCTAGCGAATTAGTGCTTTAGCGCGCTAAATCGAAAAACCGGCCGCTGCGTGGGGAAGCGGCCGGGCAAAAATTCATAAAAAGCAAGGCATTTTGCCTTGCTTAGTCGATATATTCACGATGAATAATCGTGTAAGTGCTGGGGTCAATCTCGGGATACCGCCGAGCCAAGTCCCGCAGGCTGTAACCATACAGGAAGTCGTGCTCGTTAGTGCTCTTGTAAATAATTTCGTATTCGTACATTTTTATATCTCCTTTTCTCTTTCCTTGAGTTAATTATAAACGATAACTTGCAAAATGTCAAGAGAAACTTTTGCATTTTGCCCGGTTTTAGTGTTGTGTTTTTCAACAAAAAACATAATTAAAATTTCTTCATTTTTGTACAATTTACCACTTGCATTTTCTGAATTTATCCTGTATAATCAGTATCAGAAAGGGACAAGAAAGAGCCCTAATGAAAGGAGAACAAAAAATGGTTATCATTCTTAACAAGTGCTACGGCGGTTTTCAAATCCCCAGTGCTCTGCGCGAGGCCGAGGGGCTGAGCCGTTACGATAACATCGAGCGCACCGACGCTCGGCTCGTGGATTTCGTCCTTGAGCATGGGGTCATCACCGAGGGGTTTTCTAAGCTGGTTCCTGTGGCTATCCCCGACGAGGCTACTGATTGGGAGCTGGACGAGTATGACGGCTTTGAGCGCGTCACCTATGTGGTGAACGGCAAGCTCTACCACGCTTAATAAAAAGATGCCCTTATTGGGCACTTTTTTATACCCTCTTACTTTAATAGAGTAAAGTGTGCTAAAAAGTTCATAAAAACCACAATTTTGGCTATTTTTCAAACTCCTAAAAACTGGGTTTCAAAAAGTAGGTAAAATGGCCATTTTTATGAACTTTTTCGGGATGTTACTATTTTGTAACTTTTTGTCATCAATTTGTTATAATTTTTTGATTTAGCGTGTTAAAGTGAAAAACCGGCCGCTGCGTGGGAAAGCGGCCGGGCAAGAGCATAAAGGGCTGATTGCTCAGCCCTTTCGTCTAAAGGTGGTATGGAGGAGGCCGTTGTCAATCATTTCGATGACGGCGATACTGGGATTCTGAGCCATCCAATCTTGGGCTTTGATATTAGCGGCCCACAGGGTATCAAAGTGTACACGCTCGGTATGGTTGTTGGTGTAGGTAATTTTCAGAGTAGTCATTTTCTTTATCTCCTTTTCTTTTTCTGATATCATTATACACTATCCGGGGAACAATGTCAAGTCTTTTTTCAAACTTTTGCCTAAAAAATTTCCAAAAGCATTTTTGTTCCCGGGCACGGATAAAGCATGTGTGGGCGGCCGAGCGAACTTTAGCGATTTAAAGTATCAAAGTTAATTGAATATAAAAAAGCCAAGAGAAGTGACTTTCTTTTCTTCTCTTGGCATAATTTTAATGTTGCTTGTTATAGAAAAAATTATCTAATTCATTTTGTGCTTCATCATCCAAAATAATTTCTTCTTTAATAGCATCATTAGGGACTATCTTTTTCCCATTTAGTGTCCCATTAGTATGGAAATAGCAGTATTCTATAGGTGTCATTTCAATCTCTTTTTCTACGGGGATATAATAGCAAACTTTAATTTTCATTTTTCGTTCTCCGTTTCTCTCTTTGTGATTATATTATATCATATACTTTTGGCTTTGTCAAGTATTTTTTTAGTGGGCGGGGTTCCTCTCCCCCGCCCTGTAGCTGGCAACCCCCTTGAATCCCTGTCGGACGCGCATACCAGCATGGGGCAACGCTTTATCGTGCTTTTGATTGGTCGGGCTACCGTCCTACCCCTTTATAAGGGGCTGTCCCTCTTGCGAGGTTTTGCCGCGCGGAGCACTAACCGCGAATGGGAAAAGGCTTTTTAGAGGAGACCTTTGAGAACCTCTCTTGGCTGTCTTTATTATAGCACAGGTTTTATGCTTTGTCAAGACTTTTTTTCTCCAAGGGGCGAGCCCCTCTTGCCCTTTCGGGTGGCACCGTGTTTCACGAGCCATCTTAGGTGTTGCGTGGTCTTACTCGGACTTGTGTCCCCGCTTCCTGCGGTTGCCCTCGCTCCCCCTTGGAGTGTCTTTATTATAGCATAGGATTTGCGCTTTGTCAAGCACTTTTTTTAATTTAGAGGAAGATTTTTTTAATCTTCCTCCCCACAGAGGTCAGCCAAAATCTCAAGAGTTTCAGCATCCCAAATGGCGGCATTTTCCGCCCCAACGGCTTCACAAAGTTCACAAGCTTTGTGATAAGCTTCATAGGCGGCTTCGCAACCATCCACACGCCAAGACTGCCAACCTTTTGCTTCTGTCCAAATTCCAACTTCATACATTTTTGTTATCTCCTTTTCTTTATCTTGATTAGATTATACCAGATACTTTCCAGTTTGTCAAGAGTTTTTTTAGATTCCTCTGGGACTTTTTTAGTCCCAGAGGTGTCCACCGCTGGCCGTCCAATCGGCGTCTATTTGGGCGAGGTCTTCTTCCTCAGCCCAGTAAGCCTGCTCGGCTTCCCACTCGGCGGCGTGGATTTCAAAGTATTCAATACCCATTTTTTAGTTCCCCTTTCTTTTGGAGGTTTTCCCTCTCTCTGGTATTATAATAACACAGTCCGGGCAAAAATGCAAGCTTTTTTTGTTCGTCAAACTATACAAATCGGGAGAATGAATTTTGTTGATTTTTGTTGAATTTTTTGCTTGACAAATGCTGAATCGGTGTGGTATAATATTTCGCCGGTCCAACGGGGCTGACGGTAAAAAAAGAAGAGGATTAAAAATCCTCTTCAAGATACGGCTCGGCTTCATGGGCTTCAACCAAGACACGTAAAGTCGTGTTGTTCCAGTCTGTATCATCCAACATTTCACACAGGCGGCAAAACTCAATCACGATAGGATTTTCCAGCCCATAGATTGCCGTCATACGGTTAATCAAGTTTTCACGATAGTCAGTCATTTTTATCTTTCCCTTTCTTATTTCTTTCTGGTATCATGATAACATAAAAATGTTTATTTGTCAAGCATTTTTTTAATTTTCTAAGGGATTTTTTAATCCCTTAGAAAATCATCACATTGTCAGCCGTGGCAAACTTAATGGAGTTAAAGCAACCGCCTTTGTAATAAACTTCCTGCTTTACATCATTGCCCTTAATTACAAGGCGAAAGACGGGAACGTGAAACTGAGAAGCGGCGGCCTTTACTATCTTCCACGCTACACCAAAAGCCTCAGTATCTACAAATTCAAGACCTGCAACCTGATAAATAAATCTTTTAGTCATTTTTTTGTTCTCCTCTTTTTCTTTTGTGAGTATAGTATAGCAAATAAAACCGGATTTGTCTATTCGCAAAATGTACAAATTGGGAGTTTGATTTTTGTGTAATTTTTGTGCGTTTTTCCTCTTGACTTTTCAGACAGGCTGTGTTATAATTTTTCGGAGTGCCCCACGGTTCTGACGGTCACCCGGGCAAAAAGTAAAGCGGGGATTTAGTCATCCCCGCCCAGCTCTTTCAATTCAGCTTTCAGCTCTTCAATTTTAGCGTGGAGCTTTTTGATACGCTCAAACTCGCCAGTCTCGCGGACTTCAATCCACGCTTTGATGTAACTGCCGTTGCCATGCTTGATTTTATGGTATTCTTCTTCGGCTTCTTCCAGCGAATCCCATTTAGACCGATTGATTCCGCTGTCTGTCCGTCCATAGTCATCAAGCCACACATAAGCCAGCACAATCTCGCCACCAGCCGCCGCCAGCTTTTTGGCTTCTTCGGCTTCGGCCTCATACGGGGCCAGCTTTGCTTCTTCGCGGGCCTTCCACTTCTCAATGCGGGCGATTTCTTCATCCGCCTTTTTCAGCCCAGATTCGGAACGCTTGCGGGCTTTTGCTTCAATCGCCTTTTTCAGTTCGGCTTCATTGTAAGCAACTTCGGAGCGCAAGTAGTTGATGTTGTCAAGTTCGATTTTTTTCATTTTTCTTTTCTCCTTTTCTCTTGGAGGGTTTCTCCCTCTCTCTGGTATTATAATATCACAAAACCGGGGAAATGTCAAGTATTATTTTTATTTTTTTCAAAAAACTTTTTTGTTACCATTTTGTAACTTTTAAGTCAGTCTCTCCCCTCCTCTCCCCGGGTGGGGCGTCCCTCCGCCTGTGATTATAGTATAGCATAGCCCGGGCGATTTGTCAAGACTTTTTTATAAAAAAAGAGGAAGATTTTTAATCTTCCTCTTCTTCATTATCTTCATTTAGCTCTCCCAGATAACCCTCGAAGGATCTCCAGCCCGTGAAGTAGAACAGCACTCGCTCCATCGTCTCTTCATTACATCCACCAACAGCGCATGCAACCTGAAGCGCTTCATCGCTCACACCAACATAGTCGGCCAGCATCTCATACATTTCTTCCCAGCTATACTTCATTTTTTCTTTCCCTTTCTGGTTTTGTCGGTTTTCCTTCCCTCTTTCTGTATGTAGTATAACACAGGCCGGGTTATTTGTCAAGCACTTTTTTAAGAAATTTCGATAATTTTTGAAAAACCTTCTTCAAGGCTCGGCTTGTCCATCTGATAGAACATACGCCGAATTACTGACGCAGGAACAGTACGTTCTCTCTGAGCGTTGCGCTTTAAGCACTCATTCACAGGAGTATTTACAAAAACTGCAACGTGCTCTACATTAGGAAAACGCTGGAAAAGAGTTTTTCTGTATTTTCTTTGAAGATTTGTAGCATCAAAGATGGCATCTTGTCCAGCTTCTACTGCTTGGGCTAAACGCTCATACGCAATCTTAAAAACAAGATCGCCGCGTCTCTGGTCACTCTCATCATCAAACAATTCTTTACGAATTGCATCAGTGCTTATAACAACGCATTCGGGATGGTTAGCGGCGAAAGTTGACTTACCAGAGCCGGGGACGCCAATCATTGTATAAAGTGTCATTATCATCAATTCCTTTTCTTTTTCTATTGGTATTGTATCATACTTTTAATAGTTTGTCAAGAACTATTTTTGAAAGTGGCAGAGGATTTTTAATCCCCTGCCACTAAAACAACATTGCTTGAATGAGTATAATAAACTGCCCCATCGGAAAAAGTGACCTGTAACATGTCGCTATCTTCCCAATCCTTCCATGCTCGGATAGGTCCATCTACACAAGACCCATCTGGCAAAGAGACAAAAGCATGATTAAAAGTATAGGTTGTATCAAATACTGTCTTATTACAACCACAGAACAGCCATGCCGTCAACAGGACAAGCACAAGAGCGATAATCTTTTTCACTTGTCGCCCTCCTCTCCAAACTGCCAGATGACCTCACCAGTGGAGCAGTCAACCAGTTCCCCAGCCACACAGCTCTCCGTATCCGCATAGGACTGCCAGTATTCCGCGGCGCTGTCCCAGTCCGCGAAAGTCTCGGAAATTTCACCATGCACGCTGTCATCAAAAATCACTTCATACATTTTTTTATACCTCATTTCCTTTATTGTGATTACATTATATCATAGAATAAAAGACTTGTCAAGCCCTATTTTAGGATTTTTTCGCGTTTGAGCGATTGACAAGCCTTTGCCGAAAAATACTTCAATGCTTTACTGTGCTGAAGTTCGACCTGCCCCGGGTGGGACGAAGTCGCCGTTTTTACCATTCTGTGGGCTATTTACCACAAAACGCACGGATTTTACATTCTTTACAATTCTACTACATCACGCAATATTTAGCGATGTAAAGTAATGCCTTCACAAGTAGCAAATCCATACTTTTCGGCCTCCTTTTTCTCTTTTTCTATAATTATTATAACAAAAATTTTTTCAAAAATCAAGTAGCCGTTTTTTAAGCGGCTACTAAGTTCTTCCAATAGTCAGTATTATTATTATAATTTACTACATTCCAAAGCCAATGCGGAAGTTTAATGCTCCCTGTTGCTCTACCATAAATTGCTTGCGCTTGTTTCACACTGGCAATCCAAGCGGTGATAACCATACCATCAAGACTTCTAATAATGATAACTCCAGTAGAAGTTAAGGTAGCTGTAGCGTCTCTTCCCTTTTTATCCGGGGTGGTAATAACTTCAGTGCCCCAGCCAATGCTATTTTCAATATTATTGATTCGGGCCTGTCTATCAACTATTACATGGGCGCTCATTTTTGTAAGGTCAATCATTTTTTTCTTCCTTTCTTTTGGTTTTGGTTTTTCTCTCTTTCTGTTTGTATTATACCACCCGGGGCTTGAAATGTCAAGCCCCTTTTTAATTTTTTTTAGAAGAAAACTGTTTTAATATCTTGATGAGTATCGTGGATTGCTTTTTGTACTCCATGAACTCCATCTAAAACAAATACGTAAAGAAGCATTGGAACATAGGTTACAGCCAGCATCAACGCCAGTATAATTTTTTTACTTAATTTCATTTGTTATTCTCCTTTTCTTTTTGCTATTGGAATTATAACATACTTTCTTTTATTTGTCAAGTATTATTCTTCCCACCATTTATCATTATTATCTTTAGCATTAACGCAAGCCCTAAAAAGGGAAATGGCAGCAGCGATAAACAGAATTAACAGAACGACATAAGACAAAGGATTCTCAGCAGGCATCATTTTTAATTATCTCCTTTTCTTTTTGTGATTATAGTTTACCATAATCCTTGTATTATGTCAACGACTTTATTTTGTAATATTTGTAACCATTTTGTAACTTTTTGGGTAGGGTCTCCCCTCCTCTGCCCGGGTGCGGTTTCTCCCTCTCTGATTGTATTATAGCACAGTCCGGGCGTTTTGTCAAGAGTTTTTTATAAAAAATAAAGAGAAGCTTTTAACTTCTCTTTATTTTCCTAATATATTCATTGGGGATTGTGATGCGCATTGTCATCTTATACCCTTTTTCTTCCATGCTCCGTCTAGTTCGCAAATCGCCGCATTTGCCAAAGTCTTGTGCTTTGTAGTATTTGGTAACAGTCTTTTTAGTAGGATGCTCGTAAACAATAGCTAACATTTTTTTATCTCCTTTTCTCTTCCTGTCTGTATTATAGCATAATCCTGGCGAAATGTCAAGCCCTTTTTTAAAATGTCCAGTGGAACAGGTCAAACAGCTTATTCCATGCGGTCAGCCCAAAACGCTCAATAAATTCTTTGCGGAGCTGAGTTCTGCGGGCAGTAACGCGGTCAAGTTCTGCATCCAGTTCTTTCAGTTCATCAATGATTTCCTGTTTAGTCATTTTTCTTATTCCTTTCTTTTTTTTGGGCTGGGAACCCTTCCGGCCCTTCCGTGGCCTGCCTCTGGGCACATCCTTTCGGCTTAGGTCTCGGCGCTCACCGGGTTCCCTCCCTCTTTCTGATTAGAGTATAGCACAAACAACAGGATTTGTCAAGCACTTTCGTGAAAAAATGTTTTGTTATTTTTTTAACAATGTTTGTCGAAAAATTCTTCAACGCTTTAAATCGCTAAAGTCTCGCACGGTTTCGGGGCTGGCGGTTTTCCGGTCAATCCGGATAAAGGGTATAGAAAAAGAAAGAGAAGTTTTTAACTTCTCTTTCTTTTTTACTCTTCATTCAAAAGAGCCATAATCTGTTCCGCTGTCAGACTTGAATGGGTCATCCATGTTACAGCATCGTTTACCATGTCCCTATCCGCATTCTGCTCAATCAGCAGGTGGTGAAGAGTCCTAATCCTACGAGCTTTCTGCTCAAGAATTGTTGCGCCCTCAAGCATTTTGTCAAGCATTTCAATCGTATCCATTTTTTTGTCTCCTTTTCTTTTTTTCTTTCTGTCTGTATTATATCAGATATCGTTCGATTTGTCAAGCACTTTTTTTATAAAACTTATAAAAAGTATTAAAAGTGTATTGATACTCAAAACCATACTTTTCAAAAACGTGGCACATTGCGGGGTTATCGTTCCAAGGAGTAGCTCCATATTCACCCAAGCCAAGAGAAAGCACATAATTAATCAAAGCCGAAGCGACACCTTTTCCACAAGATTTCTTAGAATACACGCATACTCTTGTAATAGCATGATAACCACGATGGGGCTTGTAAAATACTGCTACAGAACCAAGCAATTTACCATTTTCTTCTGCTACAAACAGATAACCTTTTTTCACATCCTCGCGCACATCAGCCGGAGTATTATAATCCATGCGCTTGTTTTGAATTGCGCGAATGATGCGGATGGTATCTTTTTCAGTTGCCTGTCTAATAATCATTGTTTTGTTCTCCTTTGCTCTTTCTATTGGTATTGTATCACATTATAGTCCGGTTGTCAAGCATTTTGTGAAAAAAATCTTTGTTAAAATCTTAACAATCTTGCGCCAAAATAATTCAGCACTTTAAATCGCTAAAGTTTCGGCCGCTTTTGGCTTTCTCACTTTAAATCGGTAAAGTGCCAAGAGCAAAAAAGGAAGAGGACTTATTCATCCTCTTCCCTATCAAGATTTTTAATTTTTACTCATCGTTTCCGATAAAGATGTGGACTTCACGCATAGAATCGTCAATGGTCACAGACTCAACATACAGCCATTCATCGGTCTCTTTAATGGAAAGAGCATCAACGACATCCTCAAAGGTCTCAACTTCAGATTCACCATAGTAAGAACCAACAAAGAAACGATAGCCAGCAGAAAAGTAAGTGGAAGCGGTTTCAACAGTCATTTTTTTAATCTCCTTTTCTTTTTGAGGTTTTCCCTCTTTCTGATTGTATTATAACATAGTCCGGGTGGTTTGTCAAGTGTTTTTTCAAAAAAATAAAAATGGAAAGAGTTTTTACTCTTTCCATCCGATAACTCTCATCCAATGAGTGGTGCAAGGTTCATCGCCATCCCACCATCTTTCGGTCCATTCTTCGGTGATTGTATACCGCGCGAGAGTTTCACCGCATACTCCATAAACCCGTCGATCAATAGGGGTATCGCTGAAATAGTTTACCTCAATAACAGTATGATTGTCAATTAGATTCTGAATAGCTTCACGAGTAGTTTTAAGCATTGTTTTTATCTCCTTTTCTTTTCCTTTTGTGATTATAGTATAGCACAAGCATCCGGGTTTGTCAAGTATTATTTTTATTTTTTTTGAAAAAAATTTTTTGTTACCATTTTGTCATTTTTAAGTCAGTCTCTCCCCTCCTCTGCCCCGGTGCGGTTTCTCCCTCTCTCTGATTATAGTATAGCATAACCGGCCGGGTTTGTCAAGAGTTTTTTTATTCTTTTTTACAAAAAAGGCTTTAGCAGTACGCTAAAGCCATGTTACGCCAGCCGAGCACCGAGATTTGATTATGAGCCCTGCCAACTTCGAGCGCCTCACGCTTGGTATTGACTCTGTGGCTCTTGTCCACATAGTACACGCCGCCAGCGTACCAAATGCCGCAGTTACCATTGTACGCCTTAACCGCGTTCATGGCTTCGCGTGCGCTGGTGGTTTCAATACCTTCGGTGGCAACCTGCCAACCAGACTTGTAAGTGATAGCCTTGCCAGCCTTGAGAGTAAGACCATCATTTTCTTTCAATTTGGTGATAGAACGAATGTTAATCATGTTTGTATCTCCTTTTCTTTTCTCTTTCTGATTGTAGTATAGCACAGCCCGGGCGTTTTGTCAAGATAAAAATGGGAAAAATATTATTGTGCAATTTGCACAAACTTTTGTTTCAAAAAAGTGGCGGAACTTTAATTATCTTAAACCCCGCACGTGGCGCCAGGTCACGTGCGGGCAAACGCTTTTATTATTTTTTATTTTTTAAATATAATATTTATTTTAAATATTTTAAGTATAATTTTTAAAAAGAAAAAGTCGAGAAAAAACTCGACTTAAAAGTATTATTTATAGTAATTCAAAAACAGCCATGACAGGCGCATAAATAATCACTCCATTCCATATAGAAAACATCATTTCCAATGTCAATTTCTTCATCGTCAGAAATTTCATATGAACTGGCAAAATCTTCAGCATCAGCCATAACTTCAAAAGAAAAGCGTTTTGTTTCTTCAGTGATGAAATTATAAATATCAATATATATCATTTTAATTTTCTCCTTTTTCAATAATTAAAATACTATTTTTTATTAGGTGAGGTGATATTTTTTTAATTCAAATTTCATGTCTCTTAAAATTTTTATTTAAGAGACATGAATTCTAAAAATAAGATTAAAAACCGGCCATATCCAAGAGCATATAGAAAAGTAACAGCGCAATAACCATTTTAATTTATTCCCCTTTTCTTTCTAAAATTTTTTCATATGAGAGCCGCTTAATGGCGGCTCGTCAGTTCTCGTTCGGCATATTCAAGATTCCCAATCTCTTCTTCAAGCTGTTTAAGAAGATGATTAATGATCACAAGAGTCTCATACTTATTTTCAATCCAAGATTTCCGATCAGAAACAGATTCATAAAAATTGCACGCTGTGTCGAAATCTTCTTCTGGAATATTTGCATTAGATTCTGCTTCAACATATTTGGTATATGCGGCATAAACAGCATCTTCAGCATCTTCAAGTTCCTTCTTAGCGGTAATGAGTTCATGATTAAACTGAGTAGAAAGTTCCGTGACAGTGTAGATAGCTTCCATTTGAAAAGTCTCCTTTATGTATTTGGTAGGGCTGGGTGCCCGTGAAAGCCGCTGATATTTGTGGTATCAGCGGCTTTTGCTGACACTCAACTTTCAAAAGGATTAGTGGCCATATCGGCTTCAAATTCAAGCCATTCGTTATAGTTTTCAATAAGATCGGCCATGATCTCAAAGTTCTCCATGCTGTAGAATTCCATTTCTTTTACCTCCAAAATTCATTCGATTTCCCGGGCTGGAATCAATGCCCTGTCCCTTGGGACGTCTGTATTATAGCATATTAGAAACTTGATTGCAAGAGGCATAATGCACAAAAATAAACGAATTTTTAAGTCAATTTTTGTGCATTATATCTATATTCATTTGGAAATGAATATATATTAATAAAAAATGAATATCAATTGTATACAATCTTTTTCGTCAAAATGCACAAATCATACTTTAAATCATTAAAGTATACAATTCGTAATCTTTAATGATTTAACTGGGTATCTCTTTAAATCGTTAAAGTTTAAAACTTTAAAGGGCTAAAGTTTTAAACTTTAAACCGTTAAAGTCTTTCGGGATTTAACGATTTAATACTTTAGTGGGCTAAAGCGTTAATAATTTAGTGCTTTAGCGCGTTAAAGCGAAAAAGTGGGCTTTATGGAACTAACGATTTAGTACGCTAAAGTATTAGCACTTTAAATCGTTAAAGTTTCGGGATTTAACGCTTTAGCACTTTAGCACGCTAAAACGCTAACGATTTACCGCTTTAGCGTATTAAAGCGAAAGACGGGCCGCGGCGTGGGTTCGCGGCCCGCTGATTATTATGATGAAATGTTTTTAAAAATTCATTTATATTTTTTAATTCTTAATTATATAACAGTCCCTTTTTGTTTTTTAAATACAAATAAATATATATAATAACAGTTTCTTTCTACTTTTTAAATAGAAAGAAACTGTTATATAGATTTTAAAAACCAGCAGCATCAAGCATAATATACATTAGGATTAAAGCAATGAACATATGTATCTATTTTCCCTTTCTTTTAACAGTCCCTTTTTAAAAATCAAGGCAGAATTTAATCTGCCTTGATTGCATTAAGGTTGCATTCATATCCGTAGATAGAAAATGCAGCCTCACACAGTCTGCGCACATTGGGATGGAGCTGCGCAGGTCTGAAAGCAGCAAACAGGCCGAACATGTCAAGCATATAGATGACAGGTTTCCCCGTGCTCTTGGTGCATATGATTGCGGCCTGCCCATTATCACGAACATGGAAGCGGGCAGCTTTAAAAATGGTTTTGAAATTGTCACATTCCAGAATCTCTCCGGATGCGATATAAGCGATGTATTTCATTTTAACAGTCCCTTTCTAATTTTCATTTTTGAATATGGGCTTAGTGTATTGCTAAGCCCATATGTGACAGTCCTTTTTTGATTTTCATTTTTGTATATGGGCTTAGCAGTACACTAAGCCCATATCACGCCAGCGAAGAATGGAAATCTGCTTGCAAGCTCTGCCAATTTCCAGCGCTTCGCGCTTGGTATTAACGCGATGACTCTTGTCGATATAATAAACTGAATCGGAAAACCAGATGCCGCAGTCGCCGTTATAGGCTTTAACGGCGTTAATCGCTTCGCGTGCGCTGGTGGTCGCTATGCCCTCAGTGGCAACCTGCCACCCGGTTTTATAGACAATAGGTTTGCCAGCTTTAAGAGTCAACCCGTCGTTATCGCGAAGTCTGAGGATAGAGCGAATATTAATCATTATAGTAACTCCTTTTTAAATTTATTTTGAAAGGCAAGGCGCTATGTTAGCGCCTCGCCTCGCTGAAGAATCCGTTGACCGTGTCAAAGACCAAGGTTGCGGCCATGGCTTCAACCTGAAGCTTCAGGGCCATGAAATCCGCGTCGAGCCAGTCAGCGTGCTCAATTTCGTCCATAGAAGCTTGAGCGGATTTCATCTCATACTGGTTAGCATAGTAGCAGAAATCCTGGTGAAGCTCGTCGATATTAGGAGCGTTATAAGCTTTCCCGAGAGTTACAAGGAAGCTTTCAAAGTCAACCAGCTCGTCAAGCGTGAAGTCTTGCAGGGCGATTTTGTTAACAGCATCGCCATGCAGACGGAGCATATCCACAAAGTTGAAAATATTAGCGCCAGTTTTCATTTTTTTAATCCTCCATATATTTTGTTTTATTCAAATTAAAGGAGCTTTAAATTTTTAAAGCTCCTTTAATGCGTTGTTTAGTGGTGTCTGGTCTCGTCAACCGGTTCGCGTCCGAAGCCATAGGCCTTTGCCACGGCATAGGCCTCATCATAGGTTTTGTAGAGCCGCCATGTGGCCATAGCGTCAACCAGATAAGCACGACTGCAGACCATAAATTCGCCTGTATTCGTGTTCTTAATGACATAGGTAAAATACATTGTTTATACCTCCATTTTAATCTTGCACAGGGACTTTATGCAAGCCCCTGCAGTTTTGCTGTCTTGTGAGAAATGACGCTGTAGGAATACCATTTACCGTCGCTTGCGTAAATAGTACTCTGGCCATTTTCCAGCGCTTCCTTTTTGTGGAAGCAGTCGGAAAATTCACCGGTGTGAATGACTTCCTGAAAGTCAACCCTGCCGTGAATAATAGTCTGTCCATTGCGGACTTCCCACTGTCCGACAGACCGGACTAAACAGTATTTATTAGCTTTCATGATACATCCTTCCTTTATCGTGTAGGGGGAAGGCAAATACAGCCTTCCCCCTTGCGTGATTAATTCCTGCTGATAGGCTCAAGGAATAAGTCGTCCTTGTTCCAGAATCCGAAGCGCGCGATCAACAGCTCTTCCGCTTCCTCATAGCTGTTGACTATGGCATAATAGGAATGATAGAACATTTCAAACATGGTTTTTCACCTTCTTTCTTTTCCAAAATGTTCAGTAAAAGCGCCGCCAGTATCTTTTATTGCGCATCTGCCACGGACAAGTCAACGTGCCGCATTTTCAAGGGCTTTTCCGCGCTTTTACTCGATATTCAATTTTCAATGTGCCGCCGTACTGACCACGGCCGGGACGAACCCGGTTCATTGAGTGTCGCCCGCCCCCCGTCGGGCCTGTGTTTTGCTTGCGAGCTAATAATACACCCGGTTGCCGGAATTGTCAAGCACTTTTTTTGAAAAAGGCAAATTTTTTTTAGGGCGGGAAAAATGCCGGGTGAATAAAGAATATAGTCTGTACTGATTGAAAAGACTTGTCAATACACTTTCTATTTTTTACCAAATAAAAAGGGCGGGGCGTATTTTGGGACAAATTTTTGAAGCACTTTAGCGAAGTAAAGCGTCTGGCATAAAAACTTCCTAAACCGATTTTTATTCTCGGATTACGGGTAAAATAAAAACGAGAGAAAAATCAATGTTTTTCTCTCGTTTTTTATCAAGATTATGTTGTTTTCCCGTCTCCGCCAGCTTATAATTCTTTTATTCCATTCCCAAGCCATTCTGCTAAAATATGTCGATGGCAAAATTCATTAGGCTTTTCATAGCAACATAAAATAATATCTCTTTTATTCGCAATTTCAGATAAAAGCGCATACACTCCAATAGGAGTTAAACCTCTATTTTCTAACTCGGCTATATATTTCTATTTAAACATAAATTCATCAATTTGATTAGATTTCCATTGATTCAACAACGCCTCGCTTGGAGCCAATGCTTTTAAATTAATCTATAACCCATTGGGCGCAAACCTGGTGACGCTCACTTCTAAACTACCTATTGGAAAATTACGCCAATTCGCAAAATAACTAGTATAAATCACATTTTTTCTTCTAATTCTTTTGGAATATTAATACCAAGCTCTGTTAATACTTTAGCCGCGTTTTCATATTTATTTGCGCCAGGTTTATGATTTGTCAAACAAACAAATTGTTCTCCATTATCCGCATTAAGTAAATAAAACTCTACTTCATCGCCCTCCGCAATCTCCAAACGATCTCTCATTCCTTTTGGAATGCTCACTCTGCCAAGGCTATCAATTTTACGTGTTGTATTTTCTTTTAGAAGTTCCAAAATATTTATCTCCTTTAAATTTTATCACAATTATTGAAATTGGGGCAAAAAATGAGACACTGACCGTCTTTGCCTTCACAAGGACAGACATGTTCGAACCATTCCCAAAATTTGCGGTCATAATTTTCTGCGGTTTCACCTTGACGATGGCTTTGGGCAAAAGTGATTAAAGTATTATATCCATATGTGTTCAATATATATTGTCCCGTCCAAATTTCTCTTTCAGCTATGAACTCACTTCTATATTCTTTTAATTCTTTTTCCTTAGTTTTTTGCTCTTCTGTCATATCGTTAATAATAATAGCAATACTTCCATTATCATTATAACGATAATGAGTATATTCATCATGTAATTTTTCAAGTTCCTTAAAAGCATCTTTAATGCCATCTTTAGCCACATGACATTCCCAAGCTTCATAAGCTTTAAAAATTTTAGAATCATTTTCGCTTAAAATAATTGAACCGTGTCTCATAAAATTTTTTACACCCAATTTCATATTTTCTTTATTTTTCTAATAATATTATAACAAATTTTTTTAAATTTATCAACAAAAGTTCTGTTAAATCTTGACAAAGAAAAAATTTTGTGATAAAATAAAGTTATGAATGGAGGTTGATAGTTTGATTAAATTAGACTATACACTTGAATCTCCAGAAGAAAGAAATGAATTAGTTAAAAAAATTCTTGAAGAAAATCCAAACCCAGGAGAAAAATATTTAGAAATTTTAGCTGATTATTTAATTCTTTGTATGGAGAAACAAGAGCGTAAAGAGCGTAAAATTCTTACTGATAACCGTATGACAACAGTAAATAAGCGTGAAACCTCCTTTGAAGGACTTATCTCCCAATTTGAAAATGGCGAAGATGGAATATATAATTTAATAACAGAAAATAAAAATATTATTTTTTAGCCAAAAGTAACTATAACAAAAAAAGATTTAGAAGAAATATAGCCATTACGGTAGTTGCGTGAAGCAATTAATTTTTGGGAACAAAAATCTAAAACAGCAAGTGGTCGAAATGCTTATATTATTAAAAGTACTTTAATTGATTTAAGAAAAGATTAGTATATAATAAAAAATGCTTATCGTAGACCAATAACACTTACAAAGATTACTCATTCTAAAAATGTAGCTCCATTAGATGAAACAATAACCATTAATGAAGATGGGACTCTTTCTTCTAAAGGAATATCTTTAATAAATCCTGCTGTTTGTTCAGCTATTTTATGTAATTATTCAAAATTAAAAGAAGATAGTTGGGGATTTTTTGAAAATGATATGTGGTATCTAATTTATGATTTTGAAAAAATTTGTGATGAAGCATTAAAAGATTATCCTTTATATTAGCGTATTGTAGAATGTAAAATTGATGGAATGTAGAATATAGATATACAATTAATCCTTCAATAGGAATTTGGTATTAAACATAGCGTTGAATATATCTCTAGTTTATGGCGTAAAAAAATACCTAGTTTAATTGCGTCTTAGGCTGAAGATAATTATTTAAATTGGTATTATACATAGGTTGCTCCCGGAAAATATAAACGATGCAGTCGTTGCGGTGAAATTAAACTTGCTCATAATCGCTATTTTAGTAAAAATAAGACTAGTAAAGATGGCTATTATAGTATATGTAAATGCTGTCGTAATAAGAAAAAATGAGGTTGGGCAGAAATGGATAATTATATTAAAAGAAAATGTCCATAGTGCGGGCAAGAAAAAAACATAGAAGATTTTTATAAAGGACGAGATAATATAATTAGTTCTTTATGTAAAACTTGTATATTATCTAATATAGATAATAATAATCCTAATACTTTTATAAAATATTTACAAGAACTTGATATTCCATATATTGAAGATAGATGGAATGCTTATAAAAAATATGATAAAATTTTTGGACGATATCTTTCATTAATGCGATTAGCATCTTATAAAAATTTTAGATATTCTGATTCAGAAAAAATTGGACAAGAATAATTCAGTCATATCATCTTGTTTTAATTAACCTATGAAAGGGGGCAAGAATATGCCTGAAAAAAAGAAAAGATATTGCCCTAAATGTAGGACAACAAAAAACGAAGATAATTTTTATAAATCAAATAATTTAGAAAAATATCCAGATGGTTATTTAGACCAGTGCAAAGATTGTATAACTATGCACGTCAACAATTGGGATTCAAATACATTCTTATGGATACTTTAGGAATGTGATGTTCCTTACGTCCCAGACCAGTGGAATTAGCTTTTATCTAGATATGGAAAAGATGCGAATTCTGTTAAAGGAACAACAATTATTGGTCGTTATTTGTCAGCCATGAAATTAAATTAGTTTAAAAAATATCATTGGGCTGATACATAGTTTTTACAAGATAAAGCTAATCATGAAAAAGAAGAAGCAATGAAACGATAGGGATTTAGCGCCGCCGAAATTACAGAAGTAATTGAAAAAGGTAGTTTTCCAATTCCCGAAGAACCTTTAGTAGAACCTACTCCTCCAACTGTTGAAACTGAAGATTATTTTGATACTATAGTTGATGCTCCAGAAGATACATCAATTACTGATGCATTAACCGATGAAGATAAATTGTATCTTCGTATGAAATGGGGAAAGACTTATAAGCCAGATGAATGGGTTCAACTAGAAAAGCTTTATAATGATATGATGTCTTCATATGATATTTAGGGAGCTGGCCACGAAGATACTCTTAAATTGGTATGTAAAACTTCATTAAAATCAAATTAGCTTCTTGATATGGGTGATGTAGAAGGCGCTCAAAAGATGATTAAAATGTATGATATGCTTATGAAATCAGGTAAATTTACAGCTTCACAAAATAAAGCAGAAAATGGAGAATTTGTTGATTCTGTGTCAGAAATTGTCTCTATTTGTGAAAAAGATGGATTTATTCCAAGGTATTATACTGATGGCCCGCAAGATAAAGTAGATAGAACTTTATAGGATTTATAGGGATATACTCATACTTTAATCACAGAAGAAATGAACTTAGGTAATTTAATTGAATAGGCTATTAAATAGATTCAATTAGATAAAGAAAAAGAAGCGTCTCGTGATGCTGATGCTGCTGGCGATGATGATGCTTTTGAAGCTGAATTATTTGATGAAAATCATTCTTTCTTAGAAGATGAAGATTTTTAGCAATTAAGACAATTAGTTGATGAAGATGCAGAAGATGATGAAGAATTTTTATCATCATTAATAGATGAGGAGGATTTATTATAATGGCATTAAAAGACTTATTAGATATATCCTCTGGACGAAAAAAATTAGGGCTTTCTGAGGAACGAATAGAACCTATAAAGCCCTATCTTCGTCAATATATAGCATATTGGAGAGAATATCCTGATATGTTTATAGATTTTTTACAAACAGGTGAAAATGGACAAATTCCAGAAAGTGGATTAAAATTTTATTTTTATCAACGAGTATTTTTGCGTGCGGCAATGCGATATAAATATGTTTATTTTGTATTTCCTCGTGCGTATTCAAAATCTTTCTTATCTGTATTAACATTAATGATTCGTTGTATTCTTTATCCAAGAGCTAAGTTATTTGTAACATCAGGTGGTAAAGAACAAGCCGCAGGAATTATAAAAGAAAAAGTTGATGAACTTTGTAATTTAGTTCCTGCTCTTAATAGAGAGTTAGATAGACGACCTGGTAAAACACGCATCAGTAAAGACTATTGTATCTTTATGTTTAAAAATGGGTCGTACTTTGATAATATCGCTGCGACAGAGAAATCTCGTGGTAAACGTCGTCATGGTGGACTTGTAGAAGAATGTGTTGGTGTCGATGGAAAAATTCTTTCAGAAGTTATTATTCCTACAATGAACGTTTCTCGTTTATGTATGGATGGTACGATGTAGCCAGAAGAAACATTAAATAAGTCCTAGATTTTCGTGACTACTGCAGGATGGAAAGGTACATTCGCTTATGACAAATTAATTCAATTTTTAGTTTGGATGATTACTGAACCAGAAAAAGCTTTTGTTATGGGCGGTACTTGGCGTATTCCTGTTCTTGTAAAATTACTTGATAGAACATTCTTACAAGATTTACAACGAGATGGTACTTATAATGAAGCTTCATTTGACCGCGAATACGAGAGTAAATGGTCTGGAACGGCTGAAAATGCTTTCTTTAATGGAGAAACTTTTGATACTCATCGTATATTAAAATAGCCAGAATATGAACATTCTGGCCGATCATCGGTTCATAGTTATTATGTCCTTTCTGTTGATGTAGGCCGTAAAGGTTGCGACTCTGTTGTGTGCGCTTGGAAGGTAACTCCGCAATCAATGGGACCTGCTATTAAATCATTAGTTAATATTTATACTATTGCTGATGCTCACTTTGAAGATTAGGCTAAAAAATTAAAAAGACTTTATTATAAATATAAAGCTCGTCGTCTTGTAATCGACGCTAATGGCCTTGGTATTGGTCTTGTTGATTATATGGTAAAACCTCAAAATGATGATATTACAGGAGAACATTTCCCTGATTTTGGCGTTTTTGGCGGAACACAAGAAGACGCAAAAGATGAATATAAAAAATATCATACGAATGAAACCGAAGAAGATGCTATGTATCTTATAAAGGCTAGTGCGCCAATTAATAGTGAAGCTCATGCTAATGCTCAAACTTAGTTAAATGCTGGTAAAGTAAAACTACTAATTGATGAAAGAGTTGCTAAAATAAAATTATTAGACACAACAGCTGGGAAAAAAATGACACCAGAAAAAAGGGCAGAATATTTAAAACCATTTACCTTAACTTCTATATTAAAAGAGGAAATGATGAATTTACGTGAAGAAAATGAAGGCATCAATATTATTCTCAAATAGGCAAATAAAGGAATTAAAAAAGATAAATTTTCTGCTTTTGAATATGGATTATATTATATAAAAATAGAAGAAGAAAGTAAGAAGAAAAAGAAAAAATTTAAAGTTACTGATATGATGTTTAGTAATTAAAAGAGGTGGAAGAAAATGAGAGCAAGTAGAGGAGAAATTAAGATTGAAGAAATCTTACAGGATGCAGGATTACCTTTTGAAGAAGAGTATATCTTTCCTGCTCTACGAAGTGATAATGGACGACCACTTCGTTTTGATTTTGTTGTATTTGATGATGATGGAAAAATTGATTTTATTATTGAATATTAGGGGAAATAGCATTATGAACCTAGCGCTAAATTTGGTGGGAAACGAGGTTTTTACCAATAGCAATATAATGATAATAAAAAAAGAAGATTTTGTGCATTACATGATTTTAAATTAATTGAAATCCCATACACAGATGAACATCTCATTGATTATGACTATATAATGAAAAAAGCTGGATACTAAGGAGGTGGAATCTTGGATACAATTGATTCTGAAATTTATACTACAAGACAAGATACCATCCATGCTAAGGGCTTTGATTTATTTAATTTTGGATATGCCAATCCTGAGCAATTAAGTGAAGATAATATTACTGATTATAATAGGATTAAAGTTGGCGTAAAACAATTAGAAGATGCAGTTTTAGAACTTGGTACATTGCGTTAGGCTCGTTTACCTTTCTGTAATAAACGAGATATTATGAAAGCTATTGTAGAAAGAGATTATAGAAAACTTCGTTTAATTTCTGATTTCTTTTATGCCGCAAGTGGTATTTATCAAACAGTATGTAATTATTTTGCTTTTCTTTATAGATATGACTGGTATATTTATCCAGAAAATGTAAGTAATAATGCAAAGCCTGATAAAGTAATTGAAGAATATACTAAAATACTTGGGTATCTTGATCGTTCATATATTAAAAAACTTTGCGGCGAAATTGCTTTAAAAGTTGTTAAATATGGATGTTATTATGGATATTTAGTTGAATCTTCCAATAGTATTCAAGTATAGGAACTTCCACCAGAATATTGTCGAACAAGATATTCTGTTGCTGGAGTGCCTGCTATTGAATTTAATATGGCATTCTTTGATGAAAAGTTTACAGATGTAAATTATCGTATGAAAGTTTTAAAAATGTTCCCTGAAGAATTCCAAAAAGGTTATGCTCTTTATAAGTCTGGTAAATTAGGTCCAGATGATGAATATTTGTCTTGGGAACCAGAATTTCGTAGAACCTATGGTTGGTATTTACTTGACCCAGCACACACTATAAAATTTAATATTAATGGTAGTGATTTACCAATCTTTATTAATGCTCTTCCAGCTATTCTTGATTTAGATGCTGCTCAAGAATTAGACCGCAAGAAGCAAATGCAAAAACTTTTAAAAATATTAGTTCAAAAATTACCTATGGATAAAAATGGCGACTTAATTTTTGATGTTGATGAAGCTCGTGATATTCATAATACGGCTGTTGCTATGTTACGTAGAGCTGTTGGAGTGGATGTTATTACTACATTTGCGGATGTTCAATCTATTGATATTAGCGATAAGAATACTTCTACTTCTACTGATGATTTAGAAAAAGTTGAACGTACTGTATATAATTCATTAGGAGTATCTCGCAATTTATTTAATACAGATGGTAATTTATCTCTAGAAAAATCTATTCTTGATGATGAGTCAACTATGAGAAATCTTTTGTTGCAATTTAACGTATTTTTTGATAGAATAGTAATGAAAAAAAGTACTAATAAAAAGTTTAATTTTAGACTTTGTATGCTTGAAACTACTCAATATAATTATAAAGATATGTCAAAATATTATAAGGAACTTACTGCCAATGGCTAGTCTAAGTTTATGCCTATGGTAGCTCTTGGACATGCTTAGAGTTCTGTGTTTAATCTTGCATACTTTGAAAATGAGATTCTTGATTTGCCTCGTTTAATGATTCCTCCTCTCATGAGTTCTACCATGAATGGAGAAGATGTTTTGGGCACAAAAGGAAAATCAAATCAATCAAAATCTCAAAATACATCAGAAGGTCAAGCAGGTAGACCAGAGAAACCTGATGATCAAAAATCAGAAAAAACAATTTAGAATAAAGAATCTATGAGTTGAAAGGAGGGTTAATCGAAGATGGCTCATATTAGTATCAATATGGATGATATGCCTATTGAATTTTTAGAAATTACCCCGGTTAATCCTCTTATTTCAAAATGTATGATAAAAATTTGTTATGTTGGACAAGAGGCTAATCGTAATAGAAGTATTATTACGAAAGAAATAGCTACTGATTTAGCAGCAAGTATTCCTGGGTGTCCAATTGTTGGTTTTTATAATGAATCTAAAGGAGACTTTGAAGAACACAATCGTGTGATTGATGTTTCTAATGGCAAATTTTAGATTAAAGATACTACTCGTCCTTATGGCTTTGTGTCTATGGATGCTAAAGTTTGGTTCCAATGGTTTAAAGATGATGGTATTCCTCATGAATACCTTTGTACTGAAGGTTATATTTGGACTGGTCAATATCCAGAATCCCAACGTATAATTAAAAAAGGAAATAATCAATCTATGGAACTTGATGAAGATTCTTTAGACGCATTTTGGACAAAAGATAGTAATGGAAAACCACAGTTTTTCATAATAAATGAAGCAATAATGTCAAAACTTTGTATTTTAGGAGAAGATGTTGAACCTTGTTTTGAAGGAGCTTCATTTACTCCTGTACAATTTTCTTTTGAGGATGATTTTAAATAGAAATTATACTCTTTAATGGAAAAAATGCAAGAAATTTTGAGTAATGAAGGAGGAACACCAGTGGTTAATGCATATGCTGTTGAAATTGGTGACGCTCTCTGGAGTGCTATTTATGATTATCTCTGGACATCTCATCGTGATGATGGGTTAAGCGTAGATAGCATTTATGAGGACGGCGATCAAAAATTCGTCATTCTTCGTAATCGTAAAGATCTTACATATTATCGCTTAAACTTCTCTCTTTCTGAGGAAAGTGGTTTTGTGCCCGAAGATGGCCTGACTCAGGTTTCTCCTGACTTCAAGCCTGCCGGAGAAGCTCAATTTGCTCTTGAAGCAGTTGAAGCTTATGAAGCCGAGTATGCAAAGAGTAAGGAAGAGAAGGAGCCCTCTGAAGCTGAGGAAAAAACTCCAGTAGTAGAAGACCCAGCTCTTGCAGAGCCAGAGTAGGTTGTTGAAGAAGAGCCTGCTGCTGAACCTGTTGTTGAGGAAGAACCAGTGGAAGAAGAGCCGGTTGCTGTTGAAGAACCAGCTCCTGCTGAAGCTGAATCCGATAATGATGGAGAAGGCGAAAGCGAGCCTGCAAAATATAATTTAGAAGAAGTTGTTGAATATACTGAACTTCTTAATAAATATGCAGAGCTTGAGGGTAAAGTTGCAGAGTTAAATAAAACTATTGAAACTTTAACTGCAACTAATAATACACTTACCCAATTTAAACAAAAAATCGACAGAGAGGATAAGAAAAAATTAATTAATTCTTTCTATATGCTTTCTGAGGATTAGAAAAAGGATTGTGTAGATAACATTGATACTTATAGCTATGATGATATCGAAGCAAAACTTTCTGTAATTTGCGTACGCAACAAGGTTAATTTTAATCTTGATACACCAGAAGAAGAAAAGCCTGTAACTTATAATATTGATACAGTTGGGGAAGCTGAGGCTGGACTTCCTGCCTGGGTTTTACGCGTAATGGAAACACAAAAAAATCTTTAATGAGGAGGACAATATAAAATGCTTAGTGATTTCTTAAAGAAGAATATTGAAAGCCAAGCTGGTTATA
>Ga0326514_10000586_pt1 | contig 24711 bp, 48 predicted proteins | sample 3_2548_0518_D_FD_203653 | JGI IMG/M metagenome (GOLD analysis project Ga0326514, IMG submission 203653) | Bovine rumen microbial communities from UC Davis, California, United States - 3_2548_0518 | ecosystem: Host-associated > Mammals > Digestive system > Stomach > Rumen | place: USA... | reverse complement strand
GTTTGCTTCGTACTCTTTTACGAATTTATTGGCGACGGCATCTCGGTTCGCCCTTCGGCCCTTGCTTTCGTTGTAATCCGGATTCATATATAATCCTGATTTTCGTATGAGCTCTTTCCCCGCGTCTGTCAAGCCGAATCCTGTTTGGTAACGCTTGCGGCCAGCGTCGGTCAAAGATCCATCTTCATTTTGGAAACGTCTAATCCCCCACTTCATTCCCTTGATTCCGTGGTGGCATAGAATATCATCCCAACCGTCAAATCCCATGGTATACTCCTTTCGCCACCAACCTGATCAGTGGGGAGGCAATAAAAATAGCGATGATCGGCTGATCTGTCGCAATGATGGGTATTTTTGATACAATCATTTTAATATCCGCATGCCCAAAAAATGTCAATGCTTAATCCGTGTATATTTTGCGGATGCACTTTTCGTCAAAGAATCGGATGGTTTTAGGAAAATAACAGGATATTGAGCCAGCCTTCCATAGTCTTCAGCATCAACGATGGCATCGTAACCTTTTTGTTTAAGAGAATTAAATATCTTTCCGTCAACGTCATCATATAGATACTTATGCATGGCTCTGTTAAGGAACGACTTTGCATTAGCTATGCGGATATTGGAGTTTCTCACAAGCTTTCTATCAGTCTTGCTTAAATTAGCAAAATCTTTATTCCTAATTCTTATGTTAGATTCGTATTCTCTTAAGCTTCCTCCGAGCTCATCTTCATAAATCTGCCGGATAGTTTTACTTTTTAAGCTACGATTAGTGAAGGGGTTTTTGCCGACATACCGCTTCCCCAGATCTTTTATCTTAATGTCGCCATATTTATCAAGAACACTATTGACTACCGTATCAGCGTTTGCTATAGAAATATCTTTGTTTGTCTTATATTCGGTTTCAAATCGTTTTGTTTTTCCGCCAATTCCGCCAGTCCTACCGGCTTCCCTGTATATGGCTCTATCCGCGGCAGTTATCGAAACGTACTTTCTTTTCTCGCCTAACGATTCGTTTGCTCTGGCTGACATTCTATATACGGAAGCGCCTTTTTTTAAAATATCAGTGGTCTCATCTTTCTTGGTGATCCCGGCATTCCTAATAGAAGCGTCAATATAGTTTTTTATCCGTTCCTTCTCGGAGGAATAATATCTATCACGAAGATCGTTCAAGCGCTCTCGTCCTTCTTTAGTCAAAGAGCCATCTCTATTCTGAAATCTCCGAATCCCCCACTTCTGACCTTTAATTCCATGATGGCATAGCCAATTATCCCATCCGTCAAAAGTATTCATGCTCCCTCCCTCTGCCTACCCCGATGATCTTTTGCAAAGGGGGGCAACATCAATTTTCCTGTTTCAACTTTTCGATGATTTGATCGTTGCGCTGGATCTTACCCATGATCTCCCGAATATCCTTTGGCTCCGGGTTCTCGGTGCGCACATCGTTGTTCTGGTAGATGCGAAGCTCGATGCCCTCCAGCTCCTCCGGTTTGTAGCCGTATTCCAGGCAGAAGATGGCGGCATAAATCTCCAGCTGATGCATGCTGGTATCGCTGATGCCGGTCTTCAGATCATGAATGCGCAGGAAGTTCTTTTCAAAGCTGATGGCGTCGGCGGTGCCAAAGCAGTTTGGGCTGTAATATAAAACCTGCTCCGGCGTCATGCGAAAGCCAATGGCGTCGTTGACGTAGTGATACAGGGTCTGCCCGCTGCGAGGCATCTTGACACCCAGCCTGATACAGCGGCAGGCCAAATCATGCAGATCGGTTCCGCGCTGTACCGCCAGGTGATTCAAATATCTTTCGGTCAGTTTGTCAGGATCGTAGTTGAGCCAGGCATAGCTGCTGGCACTAAGAAAGGCGTGCTGCCCCTGCAGGGCAGAGTGCGCGTTGAACTTCACTTAGAATGTCCTCCTCATTCTCCGGAAATATAAATGCTGCGTAGCTCATGCCGCGCAGCAGATCAACGTAGTAATCCTGATTGGGCTGGTGATGCTCCTCCGCAGAGCGCTTTACCTCCAGCATGGCCCAGCGGTCGCCGTAGAATATCACAAGATCGGGAATGCCCTGCAGATAGCTGCTGTCGTTCTTCAGCACCACGCAGCCGGGAAGCAGGACTTTGATCCGTTTGATCAGATGGGATTGGTAATCTCGTTCCAGCATGTTAATCACCAAATATAAACTGCTCGTCGTGGCCCGAAAGGGACACGTAAGAGCTAAAACGGCCAAGCCGTGTGATTCAAGTAGCGCGGACGCCTATACGCGATGGCGGACGTGCGCGCCCTTTCGGTTTTGACTTTGCCTCGCGTTTCCGTTACCTCCAAGGGACTCGAACCCAACCACCGAAAGGTAACCTTACCGGCGGCAACGGAATAGGCGGCAGCAAAGCTGGTCCGCCCGTGCAAATACCGCACAGGCGAAGCGTGCCCCTGAAAAAAATAAAGGGCAGGTTTTCGCAATTTCTGCAAAGACCTGCCAGGGAGTGCTTTATTGAATTCCGGGAAACACGAGAGAGAATGTTGTTCGCGAAAACGCGCTTTAACGCATAGTTAAAGGGCATATTCTCATTCTCTCTATTATATACCATGTTTTATTTGCGAGGGTCAAGATTGAGCCCCTCCGGCAAACAGAGTTTCATTAAAGTTCCTCTTCTCCTTAATCGCTCGCCTGATCGCCAGATCGATGCTGCTGCGGCTGCACAGGTGGTAGTAATATAAATCGGTATAGGGCGTGTTGAGCCGGTCGATGCGCCCCGCCGCCTGCGCCATAATCTTGTAGCTGTAATTCTGGCTGAAGAATATAATAGTATCGGTGGCGGTGCAATTCCAGCCCTCTGCGCCTGCCGTGTACTGCACCAGGTACATCCAGCGTTTGCCATCGGGCAGGGGCTCGTGCTTCTGGCCGTTCCATTCCGCACAGCAAATATCCAAATCCCTGGCGGCCTCACGGAGCAGGTCCAGCTCGTAATTGAAGTTGTAGAATACAATGGCCTTGGGGTGCTGCAATATCAATCCCTTGAGCATCTGCACCCGCGCCGGATCGCTGTTGACCAAACGGCGCAGGCACAGGCATAGCCCGCCCGCATCCGGGATTGGCTCATCCTTGAAAATATCCCAGCGGCTCACAAGGATGGTACGCTGCTTCTCCTTATCGAAGGGGCACCACAGCACTTCATCGTGTGGGACAGTCTGCTTGCAGAACTTCATGGGCACCAGAATATCATTGCGGTGCTTGACCAGGATGCCGGTGTCCACGAAGCGGTCTACGATCGGGTACTTGGCGAAGCGCCGGTATACCACATGGCGACTGGTGAAGTCGGTCTTGTTTCGGTAGAACCCGTTGGCAATGAATACAGGAATGTAATCCAGCCATGTGTCGCCAGGCGTAGCCGTGAGCAATATCCATTGGTTGCGTGTGGCGATGCGTATAAAAGTTTTGCTCCACTTTCCGTACCCAACCACCCGCTGCTCATCAAATATAAAGAAGGCGTTCTGAATGTCGGCGTATTTAGTGATATTGTTCCAGCTGTCGATTGCTCCAATGGGCAAGTCTCCAAAAGGCTCCGCCTCCTTTTCCCAGTCCTTTGTATCCCGCTTGCGCGCGGTGGTGATAATATAAAGAAGGGGGCCCGCAGCGCCCGGAAAAGCGTCCTGTGGACGGTTTTCAGCGAGGGCGGGCCGGGAGGCCCCGGGAGAGCTCCCTGTCTCCCCCAGGACCTTTGTAACGTAGTAATACAGCGCCGTGCGGCTTTTGCCCGTGCCTACGCCGCCGCACAGGATGGCGCCGTTGTGGAGCTTATTGACAGCTTCCCGCTGATGGGGGTAAAGCGGAATATCATTCACGGTATCTCCCGCCAAAGTCATCATCCTGCAGTGTCACATACATGCTCTTGACATATGCCTTGGTGCCGCTGTTGCCGTTCACCTCCCAATTATAGGGGCGCACGATCAGATCGCACCGGGCAATATCCGCGTTGTCCAGGATGGCAATATTGCTTTCATCCAGCTCGGTGCGGTTGCCTCCGGATATCAGGAGCACACGGGGCGGATAATCGCCAAAGCGGCATTCCACGGTGAGCAGCGCCACGGGGTCGTCGTCCTCGTCCCTGGGGTCGCGCCAGCGAATATGCCAGCCCTCCTCCTGCAGCTTATGGCCGGTGGCCGCGTCCAGGATCACCACAAAGGTGCGCTTGCCCTGGGGATTGAACTGGCTCTTTTCGCCGGCAAAGTTGCGGTAGCTGCCGCGGCCCAGCAGACAGTTTTCGAGTTCCAGATTGTTGTTTACCATGCTTCTTTCCTCCTTAAATATCATCTTCGGACTCTTTGATCCAGTCTTTGAGTCCTTCTTTTAAAGATTTGTGTGGAATAATACTGTACGCAATGATGATGTACAGCGCTGGAAACAGTATGATCAGCAACAGGCCGATGATAAGATTCAGCATACATCCTCCTTACGCCACAATATCAAAGCCCCGCAGGCATTCCACGGGGCCGTAGGTTCCATCCTCCCGGATGTGCGTCTGGTGGTTGGGGCAATCTTCGCACCGGTCATGATCGCCGCATGGAGGCTCCCAGGGCGGAATATCATCGCCGTCGCTTGTGAACATTTCAAAGTCGTAATATTCCTCGATGGCTTTCTTGGCTTCGTTGGCCATGGCGTCGAAATATCCACGGTCGATCTGGTCTTCCAGCCCCAGCTCTTTGACAACTTCGGATTCCTTCCAGCGATAGCCCTTGGTGCCAGTGGCAGCGTGGAACTTGCCGTCCTTTTCCCGCATCAGAAGGCCGCCGCCGCAGCCCGGTTTGATGGGGCAGAAGAGCCCGGCCTTTCCGATAAATATCAGCTTGTGACCGGTGGCGATCACGTGCTCCAGTTCCAGCATCCTTGCGGCAAAGCTCGCCTTCGCCTCCTCGGTAATATCCGGCTTCTTCAGTTCCTTTTCCAGCTTGGCATAGTCTTTTTCGGCCTGGCTCACATCGGGCAGGCTTTCGTTCATGTCCAAATATAAGGCGCTGGTAACGGTCTTGGTTTCACACAGATCCTCAAACACCACCGGCTCCTTGCTGAACAGCGTCTTAAACACATAGGGCACCTGAAACTGCGTGCCGGTGGCCGTCCATTCGCCCGGATGCTCGTTACGCTCATCCTTGGAATAGCGGGCAATATAAACGGCATCGTTTACCAGGCACATGCGGTCGTAGGTGGCCTCATGCTCAAAGGTATACCCGTACAGCTTGCCATAATCCATCACGAACTGAATGATCTCCTGGGTTGCTTCGGGAATCTTAATGGAGTCCGTCTTGATGTGCGCCACGGTGAACCCGCGCTTTTGCACCTCGTGCTTCAGGTTGACCATGAACAGCGCCCCACGCTTGGCCACGATGTTATCGATGTTGCGAATATCCTTGAAGGGATTCTCGAAGGTGGCGCTGGTCAATCCGTAAACGCTGTTGATGGCGATCTTCAGCGCACCGGCCAGGGCTTTGGCCTGTCCTTCATCGGACAAATATCCAGATAGCTTACCGTCGAAGAGTTTCCCAGCAGCGTCGTACTGCTTGTGCTTGATGTAGATTCTGGCCTGAAGAATATCTCGGAATCGCCCAGTATAAACGCTTCCAAACAGATTCTCAGCAACGATGCTTGAGGGGTGCATGGACGCAATATCAAGCAAAGCCACGTTACGATAGACTCCAGGCTCGGCGTAGACGTATCCGCCACTGCCCACATCCTCCTCTCGATATAAACTTTTGCCGTTCTCGTACCGGTAGCCCGGGAAGATCGGGCGGCCTTCGGCGTCAAACGCCGTGAACGCGTCGAACATCACGCCGGGCAGGAACTCCGGCCCTTTGGTCATATCGATCTGCTTCACATCCCCCATCTTCCGGTAGTTGAACTGGCTCTGGGGATGGCGGTCCTCGCCGAATATAATTCGGGTGGTCAGGCTGTTGGTGGTGTCGTTCACCGTCATGCCGGCAATATCCGCCAGGATCTGCCGGGCGGTCCAGTCCGCCTGCCGGTTGTTGAACACCGCTTCGGTGGCCAGCACATCATTATCACAGTATTCGGCCACCTTTTCCCACAGCTCCTCCGGCACCGGCTGGTCCCAGGGCAAGCCCAACTCCTGATGGTGGAAGCCCAGCTCAATTTCCCACTTCTTAAGAGATTGCTTCTTGGAGCAGAAATCGTACACGTCGGTATAGCTCAGGTTGTACGCCTCGCCGAACATGGCATTGCGGCTGCCATTTACGATCTTCTGGGAAATATCATACAGTTCCTCCAGCGTCTTGCCAATGTACCGGGCATACAGGATGTGGTTATCGTACCGGCGGCAGTTGAAGCCCACCAGCTTCATGCGCAGCAGCGGCTCAATATCAATGGGCTTGGGGTTGATCATCCGCTGGACCGGGCAGTCGCCGGCGCACTTCCAGTTGATTAGAAACAGGTTGGGGAAGACCTCCACATCAAAGAAGACCAGCCGGTCGTCAATCGCCTTGCTGGTCCCCTCTCCGCCCAGAATATCATCCTGTTCCGCCTGCAGATTGCTGAGCCGGCTATCGCTGGGCTCGTCAGATTTGAACTTCATCTTGCTGACGCGGGTCAGGCAATATCCGGCCTGGTGGCTGCTGCCATTGGCGAAGGCCGTGATGCGGGGGCGCAGGTCACTCACATCGTAATGCAGCCCCTGGTCATAGGCATCGCCCAATATCTTTTCCATAAAGTCGATACAGGTTTTGGTGGCGCCCGGCTCAATCTCCTTTCTGAGCGCCTTCTCGATCAGGTTTCTCAGGTGCAGTTCGTCTTTGACCGCGCTGAAGTTGACCACTTTCTCCTCCTTGACCGGCAAGCCCGAGGAGATGGTGGCTACCGGAATATCATTGCAGTAGCTGAGCCTCCTTCTCAGACTGCTTTTGCCGGTGAATACTTTGATTTCGATGCCGGGAGAATATAACGCGTTCAGCTTTCCGGGATCACCGTCGTACAGGTATTCCAGGTGAATGCCCTCGCCGCCCTTGCTGTATTCCCCGTAGGTTTTGGGCCACTGGGCTGCCGCCAGCAGGTTGGCCCGCTTGTCCTTCTTCCCGTCCGGTCCCCGCAAATCGAAATCCGCAGATATCAAATTGGGCGGACCCAGGGTGTAGTGAAGCCGCCTGGTATCCAGATCGCGCAGCTTTGTGGTTACGTTGTCCCACTTCATGGTGGGAACTTCTTTCTTGTCTCCGTAGTCCGTTGCATACTGGGCCGGGTAATCCGCCAGCATGTCATCCAGCAGGCTTTTGGTCTTATCGAATATCAGCCAATCGGGAATCTCATCCCGGATCTCCTCGATCTTCGGGTCCTCCTCGCGATTGAACATGTCGGTTTTGAAGCCGCTGTACCAGCTGCGGATCTGCCTGCCATCCACCCTGGCAATATCACTGAAGTCTCGAAAGTAGTGTTTCAGCTCCTCCCCAAACTTGTACATCACCATGGGCGTGATGCCGGCATCGGCACAGTATTCCTTGTACTTGGTATAAGCCTGCTTCTTGCTGACCCCGTCCTCCTGCTTGAACTCAAAGTAGTTGTCGCTGACGTAGTTGAAGAAGCTGTTGGTTTTGAACATCATGTCCACCGGCTTGTAATTATCATACCGATGGGCGCCGCCAAGCCGATGGTATTCATCCATACAGTATTTGGCGATGGCCCCCAGCTCAAAATCGATCTGATTCATGAGCTCTATGTATCGCGTGGAGGGAATACGCCGACCAGACGGATGAATATCAATGAGACGCCGAATGATTCCGCTGTCCATATCCGTGATCTTGACCGGGCTGTTGCTGCCGATAAACAGCATGGCGTTCACCCGGCCGTTATAACTGGATTTGAACTTTTGCTTCATCACCATGATCTCATGGCTGACAATAGTGTTTAGCCTGGTATTATCCTCTATGCGGTCCAGCTTGGCGTCCGGATCAATACACACCAGCGGATTGGTGCGGAACATCTCCATGGCAAACTGATCGCTGTTGCTGGCCAGATCCTGGGCCCGGAAGGACACGCAGTAATCGGCAAACAGCTTTTTGATAATATCCAGGATGGTGCCCTTGCCGGTTCTGGGCGCGCCGTAGAGCACGCAGAACTTTTGCACCTTACGGATCTCCCCCGCAACCACGCAGCCGATGGCCCACAGGATCTTTTCCCGCTCCTTCTCATCGTACAGCGTTTCCATGATCTCGTCGAAGGCGCTGTGGTCGCCATCCGACAAGCTGTAGGGCAGGCGGCGGGAAATATAATCCTTCTTGGTCACCACTGTATCAGCAAAGGCCAGTTTTTCGTCCAGCACATGGAAGTTATCCGGCATGCGCTGAATATAATTGGTGAAGGTTACCCAGGATGTGGAGGAATAGGTGCGGCACAGCTTCATCACAATGCGCTCGCCCTCCATAGGCGTGATGCCAGCCTTGTACGCACGAATATCCTTATCGATGATCTCCTGGGCGCGGATGGGTTCGGTGGACCACAGCCCGGCCTCCTCATCCCAGATAGCGTAGAAATCCTTGCTGCGGACCATCAGGTCTTTGGTCTTGGTGACCAGGAACTCGGGATAGATCTCGCGCACATCCCGCTTGGGGCAGCGCTCCGTTATCTGATAGAAGTCCATAGCATAAGATCTCCTCCTTTCTTGAGAAAAATATAAACAGCGTCCATAGACCGTTTCACCTCCTATCCATGGGCGCTGTTAATTTTGCGAACGACATTACCAAAGCTCTATCGATGTGATATCGGTAATTTTCGGCGATAAAATCTGCTTGACTACAAAATATCCTTTTGCCTGAGCGATCGCATCGTCAAAGTCTTTTGCGCGCAGCGTTATTTCTCCTCCGCTTACACTGCAGTTTCTTTCCGGATCGCAAGTATAGTTGATAGTCCATTCGCGCATCGTATTTCCTCCTTAAATATAAACTGCTCGACGCGGCCTGAAAGGACGCACGAGAGCTATACGGCCAAGCCGTGTGATTCAAGTAGCGCGGACGCCTCTGGCGGACGTGCGTGCCCCTCTTGTGACAAAAATGCAATTTTTCGCTCTTATTATTATATATAAAATTTTTCTCTTATATTTAATAGGGGTAAAAAGTGTAAAAATGTCACAAAAATGCTGAAAACCCTTGAAATTCCTCACTTTTTTGTGTGACAAATCCGTTTTCAAAAATGTCACACTGTGACAAAAAAATGTCACAAAAATCGATTTTTCAAAAATTCGCCCGTATAAAAATTCGCGATTTTGCATTTTTGTGACAAAAAAGTGTAACAGTGTGACAAATCTGATTTCAAAAATGTCACAGCCTCCGACCGGTGTTTTTCAGCTTTTTTCATCGTCCGTACAAGCTTTTCTATGCCTGTAAACCGCCGATTTCAGCTTCTCCCAACAAATATAAGTCGCTCCGTGAAGGTAACTTACCTTGCTGCTTTCCGTCTTTCCAGGCTGTCTGAAGATCACCGTAAGTCTGCTCCCAAGCCGCGGTAAGTTCTGCCATTGCGCCTCCACAAGATCGGCCTCATATCCTTCACGTTTCATTAAGTCCAACAAAAACCGCAGTTCGTCCGTACCAGTCAGATGCATCCAGGTGCAGTTCTTGCAGAAATAAGAGCTCGCCATATGGACCCCTCCTTTAATCCGTCCGTACAAGCTTTTACAGGCTCGTTTTAACGCTTTTCACGTTCTCCGAAAATTCCCGAAGAGCCTTGGCCAGCGGGGTCTCCTTCGGCCTTTCCTCAGCTTGTACGGACGAGCCATCCATCCATTCTTCCAAAGAGCGCAAGCAGCCCGGGCAAAGACTGAGTTCTTCGCGGTTACTCAAAGGATGAGAGTTATTTGCGATAACGTACTTGAACGCTTTATCGCTGTTTACGGCCTTCGGCGTATACAGTTCGCCGCACCGTTCACATTTGTACACCTGACTATCAAAAATGCTCATTTGTTTCCTCCCAACAACTCGATCGGAATAAACTCGAATTCATCATAGATGTTGGCCTTAAATATCCCAACCCACGGATCTCGCTGAAGCTTTTTGTTATTGGCCAGATCTTCGTTCCATTCAGTGATCTGATCGGCCAGCCGTTTCTTGCCCACGTTAAGGTTTTCCGCCTGGTAGAGCAGAGAATCGTACCGAGTCTGCATTTTGGCGATATATCCATCGTTGCCCACATGCTCGATGACGATGCCGATCGCGCTAACTAAAATGATAGCTGTCAGAATACATGCGGCTATTATCACGCAACTACGCAGATCATCGTCACAGCGTTTTCCGATAGTGAATATAAATAGGATCAATAACGCAAGCACTATACATGGAATCCAAAAGATCATTGTTACTCCTCCTTATAACAATCCGCATTCAATCAATGTTCTAATATGGTGCTCCCATGCCGCCGCCCGTGTGTTTGCTAAACACTGCGTACTTTCCGGAAACATTTCCAGCGCGTACTTGGGCGGTGCAGCGTATCCCGCCAGCCATGCGCTAATGCCCTTGATCGGCACGGAATCAATAGTGGGCGTTTTTGTTTGCTCCCGTACGGCCACGGGCTTTGAAGCTGCAACACAGACAGTCACCGTGCAGTAGCCAAGCCTGTTTCTGTACTTGCAAGTTGAATCAGGGCAGGTGGAATCAGTCAACATGTCAATTCTCCTCCTTGCTGGTTTCCTCAGCCATCCGCCAGAGTTTCGCATTTAGTTTCCGCAGAGCGTGCACCTTATCGCTGGTCTCATCCGGGTACAGATCGGCAAGTCCCTCCACCATCCCGTGCAAAATATCCCCGATGGTCACAAGCTCACTGGTTGTCAGTTTCTCCGTAATAGACCCCCTCCTTCCCCTCATTCAAGAATATCTCGCTTCCGCAGCGAAGGCAAATCAGCAGCGGGCTCCGATCGATCCTGAGCATTTCCGTGGGCACGAGGCACTTGCAATGTGGACAAAAATAACGACCTTCCCGCTCCTCCTCTTCTTTTCCCTTTAAAAGCCCCTCCCGAGCCTCCTCAAGGGCTTTCCACGCCCGGTCACGCTGATTCCTTACCTGCGCGAAAGCCGCTCCCAGGGCCTTTAAACGGCGATTCTGGGCATTGATCAGAGCCAGAGCGTTCTCCGCATTGATGGCGTCAAAGCTGGGCGCATTGGTCATGGAGTATAACCAGTGCATGGCCTGGGTGTTGGCTTTATTCTGCATGGAGCGTTTCCTCCTTGTAGTACACCATAAAATGACCATTCGGTAAGGAAGGGTATGTGATCGCTGGGTAGGAAGTTTCCATAAACTTGCCGTACTGCGACAAATATAATTGGATGTCGTCTTTGTCGTTTTTCTTTCCGGCGTAATCATAGAAGTCCTTCCAGATTTCAAATTCAACGTTCAGGCCTCTGTCATTTGTGAAAACGAAGCGTTCATTGTCAAAGCGGTTTGTTATGTCCTCGTTTTCATAAAGCAGTTTGGTATTTTCCTTTGCCTTCCTGGAGCCGAGATACGGAATGACGACACGAAACTTTCTGGGTTCGGTATTCCCTTTTGGAAATCTCACGCGATACAGAATGTTGTCGAATATGTCGTCCAAGTAGACGAACATCACGCCGCCTCCTTCTTAATCTTGTTATACCTGCGGCAGCATTTGTGAATGATCATCATGACGTTGTGCTTGGACATGCCGAAGGTTACGCCCAGGTCCTCATAGGTAAACTCGTTAAGCCATGCCAGAAATATCCTCCAGTTTCTGTGGTCCAGTTCGCTTTTGCTATTCAGCATCTGCTCCCGCATGGCCACGAGAATATCCCGTTCTCCCCGGTAATCCTGCCGCCAAAATTTCATATGGCCTCCTCCTTACTGTCTCGCCATAAAATCGCTGAAATCGTACGTACCAGCCCATATTTTGCTCATTTGTTCGTTGGCGCGCTTGAATATCGTTTCGCTGTCGTTCAGCTCGGCGTAAGTTTTCGCGAACTCTTTGGTCATGGCCGTGATGGAATATCCACAGCCCGGGCAGTGAACAAACTGGTAGCCGTCCTTTTTTGAAGGCGCCATATCGTGCTCAAATTCATGTTTGCATTTCGGACAGACAATACGATCCATGAGCGCTCCTCCTCATCCCAGCACGTCATAGTTCTCCGCAATATAATCGTTCATTTGGATGCTGAGCTCCACCCGCCTTTGATCCTCTCGGGGGTTGCGCAGCGGAAACAGCCCGCCCTCACCGTCATAGGCATAGCGGCGGTAAACAAATTTTTGCAATATTCCCTCCGCCTCAAAATAGGCCTGCTCGTTCTCCATCAGCTCCCGGTTGGTATACATGTCCAGACCCAGGTTGCCGATCAACTCCTCAAACCATTTTCCAGGGCCGGCTGAATATAAACTCTCCTGGGTCTCGTAGGCCATCTTTTCCGCAAGGGACACCAGCAGCTCCAACACCGTGCATCCGCCCAGGCTGTCGTCCAAATATCCGGCGGTCAGGTCCGAAGCCCTGGTGCCCTCTCCCTCCAGCTCATCGGCGTAATCCCAGCGATAGCGCAGGCCGTCCTGCCATCGGTTCTCATCCATGGGCAAAAGGGGCACAAATGCAACTTCATACATAATATTGCATAAATATACATAGCCGGAGTCCCCATCAGAGACCCCGGCGCGATTCAGAAGCCAACGAAAATAGCTTTCTTTCATTTTCCCATGTCATCGTCCTCCTTATTCATCCAGGCCCAGTACAACCCGTCCGTAGGCGTTCTCAATGGCCTCGATCCGGTATACGCTTTCCGTCCAGGCGTTGCGAATATATACCACATCGCTCTCGCCGGAACTGAGGAAGTTCAGGGCATCGTGCCCAACGATCTCCTCCGGATCGTCCATACGCTTCTCATCCTCGTCGCACACCACCAGATCCTCGGTGTAGAAGTACAGCTCCCGGTGCTCAAAATCGCTTTCCGCCTCGTACTGATCCTCCGTAATGATGGAAATATCCGGATGGGCCTCCTCCACGATCACATCCTCATCATCGGTCAGCGGGTCCTCCTCCTGGGGACTCTCAAACTGAGCAAAGTACGCGTTGGCGGCGTCGGCCTGCTCATCGGAAATATAACCCTCGTGCTGGGTGATCCGCTCCGCCACTGCCCGGTTCACTTCCTCTTCAAAAACCGGATCTCCTGGCCGAATATACGTCTCTTCCCCGTCAACGAACTCTACGGGCTTGGCATTGTTTTTGCGCTCCCCCATGCGCAGGCCGGCAAAGAACCCGACGCCAAAGCCCAACCCGCCAAACACCAGAATCTCCATCAGCTTATTCATATGCAGCGCTCCTCCTTGCCAAATATAAACTTACTTGGATACGGTCTTCTTGGCCTGGGTCTTTTTCTTTACGGGGGCTTTGGTCTTGGGTGCTTCCTCTGCGCCGCGCAGCTTCTCGATTTCCTTCTTCAGCTCCCCGCACTGCTTGGCCTGGGCAGAAATGGTATCGTGGGCCTCCTTCAGCTCCGCAGCCAGGCCGTCAATATCTTCGCGCAGTTCGTCGCTTTCAATCAGCAGCTTTTCGATGTACTTTTCCACGTACTTATAAGCCTTTTCACGGGCTTCCACGGTAATACCCTCGCTCTGAGCAAGGATCTTGAGGCTGTGCTTGAGGTAAGAATTGTTGGTTTTCATGGTTTTGCTTCCTTTCTTTTTACAAAATAGACCCGATAATGTTCATTACTAATTCTTGCTGGCTTTCGGTCAGGTCGGTTTCTTCTTTAAGCGCTTTTCGGATTTCGATGAGGGCGGTATTGAGCGAATCTCCAATTATCTCCTCCATTTTGCGTATAAGCTTGTCAAAGCCCTCTTTTATGTAATCCTCAATTTGACTCATGAAGTCCTCTTGAGGGTCGATATCAAGGAGATCAAACGTGGCAAAACGTACAACGCTTGGCATTGCTCCTTTTTTCAAATATCCTCGGACCGTCTTTTCATTGCGCCCAACATATTCGGCCAAAGTTCTAATACTGATTTTCTTTTCCTTCATCCGCTGTCTAATCAGTTCGGCGTCGATCGGTCGGGTTTCGATTTTTCTATTTGCCATATATGTCTCCTCCTTATACGCATCTGCAGTAGAGCCAGGGGTAATCGAGGATATCCTGCTCGTATACCCCTGTGCCCGGTGCCTGGCAGCCGTAGCCCTCCTGAAACAGCTGCCACATCTCCAATGGATGGGCGTTAAAGTTAAGCCATACGCTGGGTGCGGTCGCCGATCCTGCGCTTGTAATACCGTCTGGACAGAACCTTGTCAATTTTGTCCGTGATGGGTTCCTTGCCGCAGTTGAACCGCAGCCATACGTTGGGCTCCGATCCGTTGAGAAACCGAAGCAGCTCTGGATTCTCCGCAATTTTGTTCAGGCCGAAGTCTACCGTGGGGATCTCGCCGGTGACAGGGTCCACAAACCAGCCATGAGTAGCGCCGTAACTGGTGCCCGCCGCGCCAAACAGGTCGATCAGAATATCATTGATCAAAAGATAACCGCCCTTGGCCAGCAGCATATCGTTGGCCCGGCGCTGAGCCATCAGCAGCGTTGTTCGGTTGGCTTCCGGGTCGTCCTTCCATACGCCGCAGCCATAGAGCGGTCCGCATGTCTCGCTGGAAAACAGCCATTCGTACGTACCATCCTCGTAGGGCTTACTGAGTACCTGGACCCCCTCCTCCAGGTTCTTTTTCTCCTCCGCAGCCTGGACCTTCAGCTTTTCAGAAATATCCGCCTTATCCAGGGGCTCGCCTTCGCTGAGACGGCGGTCCACCTCCTGGCCCAATTGGCGAACCACATTGCCGCGATACTTGTGCAGCTTGGTTTGGGCCTCGTAGGCGCTGGCCAGAGCGGCAGCTGCGCGACGACCCAGCATATGCTGCCCGCCGAATATCAGCGTACCGGAGGCGATGCCCAGCAGTACGGGCGGGGCAAAGGTCTTGGCCACCTGGATGGCGGTCTCCTTTTTGACCTGCTTAATGGCCTTTGGATCCTCGCCATCGTTCTGCAGCGCCTCGATCTTCCGGTCGCGCTCGTCCATAATCTCCTTGGTCTTTACCGCGGCCGTGCCTGTGGTGACCGCCGTGCCAATGAAGCCTGCCACACCCAGCGTTGTGCAGATCCTGGGGGCGTTGCGCTTCAGGAAAAATCCGGCGCGGGATACCAGCGTTTTGAGCCCCACCTTGAATGCCAACATGTTCATACGATGTTTCCTCCTTATGAAGAAAAAATAAAAAAAGAGACGCCAGGTTGACGCCTCTTTTCTTTGGATCAGTTCAGTTTTTCGGGTTCCTGCCGATGTTCATCTGCCTCGTGATCGATGCAGGTGTTGAACAGCTGACGGAACACGGGCGCGTAGAATTCGTCACTGAGCAGCAGATCGGGTCCTTCATCCGAGATCTCGTCCTGCTGGAAGATTTCACAGATGGATTTGAAGCTTTCCTCATTCAACCCGAATTCCTCGGGCGTATGATTGGTCCTCATATCCTCCATGGCTTTCCCCCAGTCGATGTACTTGAAGCCGGTGAATACCACCTCCACCATCAGGCGCATAATAGCGTCCCGCTGTTCGTTCGTCAGTTCCTCAACGTTCATTTCGGTCACGTTCTGATTTTCCATAGCGGTTCCTCCTTAAAAATAGAATTTAATCCATTAGGAGCCGTGTTGTTTTTGCGAAAGCTGCCACCAGAGCCAGAGCAGCGTAACGCAGGCCGGGAATATAAACTCCTGGGGCAGCACGGAGCACCAGAGGATGATCAGCAGCAGAACCATGGTTACCTCCCGGCAGGGGCAGCCTTGCAGGGCGGCAGATCAATGGTCCAGCCCCCGGGAACGGCCACAATGCAGTTCTCGTTCAGGCTGTACCAACCCCAGTCCCGATCCGTATGTACGGGATCGAAGGCCAATTGCGGGGGGATGATCTGGTTAAAGGTCTCCACAGAGATGAAGCCGTACTGCGCGATCCAGTCCATGGCCTCGTGGATGATCTCCAGCGGCACCTCCTTATAGGCAAAGAGGCTGCCCTCCAGGATACCGTTGTAGCGGTTGCTGCGGTTATAAAAGGCGGCGTTGCGGCTGGCGTAGCTGCGGCCCGCGTATACCGAGCTGTTCTCCTGGTGGGACCGGGCGCTGTTTTGCCAGTTTGGCGCGTTATCGCCGTATATGCCCCGGTGAATGGCCTGGGTGGCGCTTTCATCGATAAGCTTTTTGATGCTGGGCACGATGATCTTATCCCATACATGCCGGGCGATCTGGCGGCAATCCTCCACGAAGAACGTATCCCTCACCCTCTTCCAGAAAGACTTCTTTTTGATCACGCCATCGGGAGCTTCTATCCGTTTGGGCGCGCGCATCGGCGTCTTTTGCACATCGGTTTGGGGCTTGGGGGTTTGATTCAGTTCCTCAGGCATCGTCTTCCTCCTTTTTATCGGGTGCCACAATATCCACCAGCTGGTTGAACTCCCCCGCGGCCAGATCGCTGGCGGCCATGCCCAGACCCAGCAGCGTGGCTTTTACGGTAAACTTTTTGATCCGTCCATCCTCCTCGCTGAGCAGTTTTCCAGCCAGCGCGCCTCCCAGAAAGCTGCCGCCCAGATCGCAGATCAGGCCAATGACCGCCTTGCACTTTTCACCAGTGGTCATAGCGGACCAGCGCTTTTTAAAATTCTCAATCAGCTTCATTCCTTCTCCCCCTTGTAAATATAATTGTTGACGATCACCGTGGATTGCTGACTCTTTTTACCGCCGCTCCCTCTATCCAACAGCAGGGCCAGGCCGAACAGCCCGATCTTGCCAATGCCCAGGATCAGATCCAGAATATAATCCTTGCCGTTCTCCCCCGGCGGCTGGAACATTTCCGCCTTTGCGCCGCGCATGAATTTGCGGCCGAGTTTTTCAAACATGGCGCATCCTCCCTAAAAATATAAGGAGAAGGCTTGTTAGGCCTCCTCCTCGTTCAGCAGCTCATCCATATCGTCGTCTTCTTCGGGTTCCGTAACCGTGCATCCCTCGCCGGGGATCAGACCCGCCTGCTTTTTGCCGTACTTGGACCCAACCACGAAGCCGATTCCGGTAAGTGCCGCTCCCTCGGCGAAGTTCAGGGCATAGAGACCAACCTTCTTCCAGTTGATCCGCTTTGCCCTGTTCTTCATCCGAGCGAACAGCCCTTCCTTCTTGGGCTCCGCAGCGGTCTCAGTGTTGTTCACAGCAGCGTTCTTCATCTCAGCAGTAGACATAGTTAAAGTCCTCCTTAAAAATGTTGATGATAGCGTTTACCGCTTCATTATAGGATTTGTAATTTTTGCGAAAAAGAAGAGAGGCCGGTTAAGCCTCTTTCTCATCTCGAAGTTCCACAAATACCAGTGTGAAGTTATTCTGTATAAGCAGCCGTATGTCGTCAGACGCAATGGCCAACATATAGTCCGGAATAATTCCTCTTATTGCAAATTCTTCGCCAAACCACCCAAGGTCGTTTACTTTTGTTGGATCTTTAGTCAAACGATCCCATTGCAGATAGCGAATCTTTGGCAATAACGCCAGAAATTCTTCCGTTCTTTTTTCGTCTTTCATTGTGACTGCGATTCCTATAAGGCTGCCTCGCGGTTCTCCAGGTCGCATTTGTATCACATCCTTTCACTAAAAGGAATGTTTTTAATGCGATAATATCACGGCAGCCCAACATACTGCACATAGGCCAGCATGCCAAAAGCGCCCAGCACCGTAAAGAAAATATACTGCACGGCCCGGTCCACCCAGGTTTCCCTGCGTCCGTACAAGCCTTCTTCCCGCTTTTTAAGGTTCGTCAGCGGGCAGTAGTCAAAGTTTCCGCGCATGCCGGCCTCCTCAGTACATTTTGTAGTAATTTTTGTGCGGCGGCGGATTGAACGTGACCAGATTGAGCACTTTGCCATCCTCGCCGTCCACCCGCTCAACCATGATTTTGAAATTATCGTCAATGGTCCAGCCCTTGTCCTCCACGATGGTGGGCTTCTTCAGCTGGGGCATCATATCGTATACCTCCCAGGCAGACATGTACATGGCCCCGCGCACCATTTCCGCCAGCACATCGCTTTCCCAGCGGGAGATGATGTTCTTATCCGCTCGGAAATACTGCCCGCTCAGGGTATCCTGGCACAGCTCGTCCCCGCTCAGGATGGGCGAGGCAGGGTTCTCCGTCCGCTCTTTGGCCGTCGTTTCTGCCTGCTGACGAATATCCTTTTCGGCCTCCTCGCCGATCACATCAATCACCCGATTCTGGTATTCGTGCAGCGTGCGCTCTGTGGTGGCGTACAGCCCGGCCAGTGCCGCGTTGCGCCTCAGATTGATGCTGTTGGCTCCAAAGCCGCAGAGCAGCGATACCAGCGTCATGCCGGCGGTGGGAATATAAACGGGCCAGCATACCTTGATGGCCTCCGTGGCGGGCAGACGAGCCACGTCCAGCTCCTGCTTGCGGGCCTCGATCCTCCGTTCGGCCTCGGGCGTATCCTTCACGGCAAATATCACCGCGGATACCGTGCCCATACCGCTGAGCACCGTCAGAATCGTGGGCGAATTTTTAACGGCAAATCGTTTGCCGGCAGTAAAGGCTGTTTTCAGCCAGGTAAAGTTCATTCTTTTTCCTCCTTGCTAATAAAGAAATAGGGGTCGTCCACCTGTGTTCTTGTGATATAATAGCTGGCGGTCACATCACCCGGAGCATAGAATGCATCCACGTTGTTGCGGATGTGCTTGTATACGCCGATGTCCGAGCCGGCTTTTGCTTTCAGTGCCATAGCCGCCTTTTCCCGGGTGGAAGTGACGGCAATCACCTCGTAATTATCGGGAAATACGGCCCGCTGCACGATCCATACTTCTTTCATTCTTGTTCCTCCTCCTCTGCGGTTTCACTTTCGCGCTGGATTTCCGCTTCCTCTTTGTGCGCCTTCCAGCCATCGTTAAAACCCTTGTCATAATTAGAGCGTTCGCGACCGTATTTAGGGCCATAGTGGTCGTAATAAGTGTTGTGATATTCAGGCCTGTAACGATTGCCGTTTGGGCTTTTTACTTCTCCGTAGAACCACATCAAGCCTAACTCTATGACAAGCACAATGACGGCGCCAAAGATCGTACCAAACGCAAACCCCATTCTTACTCCTCCTTCATTGCATCCGTAATAAAGCCCGTTTCGTCCGCTCCATAGCCATGGGCCCAGGATATAACACGCAGGGCGAGGGCCATGGTTTCAAACTTGACACGCTCCAGCCGGTGTCCGCGTACCCAGCGGCTGCAGATATCCTCCACGTAATCCAGGTTATGGGCCAGCCAGTATGTAATGATCCATCGAGCCAGTTTCAAGCAAACGCCCTCCTCATTTCAAATCCGCGTTTTTAAGAATTTTCTCGTAATTTTGCAGCACGAGCATCAACCGGGCGGCTCTTTCGGCACGAATGATCACCGGATCATTATCTTCCAGTTTCTCAAACTCCATTCCGTCGAATATTGTGTCCAGCTCTTCGGTGAATTCTCTGCAGAAGTTCAGGTCGTTAATGGCGTCGTTTACTGTCATGCGCGCATCCTCCTTCTCGCCAGCTCATTTTCAGCCACAATGTGTAGCTGCCGGTAGTAAATATCATCGGTTCCCAGGGTCAGGCGCTTCCATTCCTCCTCCGGTATGCCGCCCCGGTCATACTTTTCCTGCAGATTGGCCAGGCATTGGCTTAAATATCGATTGTTGTGCCAGTCGGGATAGAGCTTGCTGTCGTCCGCCACCCGCGCCATCAGGATGGGCTTTACATCGGGAAAATATCGCCAGAAGCACCAGGGCCGGATCCGATAGCCGCGTTTGGCGCACTCCATTTGCACCAGCACGGCATAGGCGCGGAAATGGCTCAGCGGGTAATCCATCACGGGCTTGACCAAAATATGATTGACCGTGCCCTTTTCGCTGATCTCTTTGGCGATAAGACACAGCTCCCGCCACTGGCCCAGCAGCTGCTGACGGGGCAGGTATGGGATCAGCGCCTTATGCCATAGCCGCATGCAGCTTTTCCTCCGCTTCCACAGTTTTTGCCTGGTAATCGTTCAGAAATATCCCGGCCACGGTGAGCAGGCTTTCGCACTGGTGGTAGGTAAGCTGGCCCATTTTGTAGGCCTCCGTAATATCCGTGCAGGTAGCCTTGGTGGATGCCTGGTCCAGCCGGTTATGCTGCCAGATCAGAAGCTGAAGCAGGTTTTTGTACTTTTCCATGGCGGTATGCTGGGGATTGGGGCCGAGAGCGGCGATTTCACTGATCATAGTTTTTCCTCCTTTAGGCAGCCTGATAGTTGATTTCGCACAGATACTGACGGGCATCGCGATAGATCCAGCGCCATTCCTTCTTCTTTTTGTCCCATGCCTCGCCAAATATCACATGGTACTTGCCGTCTTCGCCAATGGCGCAAACGGACGCGGCACGGATGGGCGAGGAAGCGCCTCCTTCGTACTTCCTCGGCCGGGCGTAGGGCAGATCGACGCAAAGGCACTGGACGTAACGCTCGTTGGCGCATTTTTTCACATTGGCATACCAATTCCAATGATCGGAAACGCGGAACGAGAACGCGGGTTTGGAATGGTAGGTGATCTCGGCCTTTGCTCCTTCGGGGATCAGATAGGCGCTCAGATCCTGATTGCAGCTGCCTACCACCTCGTGGGTATCACGCATCAGATCGGAAAGCTCCTCAAAGAAGTTCAGGCATTCGGTCATCTTGTCCGCAAAGAATTTAGCCATGCGATCTCCTCCTTCAAAATATAAACTGCTCGACCTAAAAAACAGATGGAGCCTGTTATGGCTCCGATCGGTTTTCGGAATTCATAACATGCTCCATGTGTTTTCTGAACAGCCAGTCCTGCAGTTTGTCCGTGATGTAGGTAATAATCTGCGCGCATACCTCAATAAGCTTGTGAATGGTTCCGCGGCCGTTTTTGATCAGCGCGATAAATACGCTGATGGCAAACGTGGTCGCCAGAATTTTCCAGGCCAAAGAGAGTGCAAAGCTGATGATACCCATCGAGTCATTCCTCCTTTTACTGACGTTCTGTCATAAAAGGGCGCGTTATTTTTGCGGAATTTTATCGATGAGGTCCATCAGCTCCTCCAGCAGTTTGTTGAAGTCCTTCAGCGACATGCACAGGCCCGTGTAGTCCTGCTTGCCCGGTTCCGTGATCTGGATCGTGCCCTCGGTATCCACCTTGTAGGTGAATTTGTAGCCCTGGTAGGTGGTAATGCTCCGCAGCAGCGAAAGACCGGCTTTGCTCACAGGCGTCTCCTCCTTCTTTTCGGGCTTCTTATCCAGCGCTTCCCGCAGCCAATCGGGCTGAACGCCGGCTTCCTCCATGGCCACCTGTTTGGAAAGGCAGCTGAAGCCCGGCATGGGATCCGCAAAGCTTTCTCCCTGGGCATGGGTCACCAGGGAGCCGTATGCCGCGCGCCGGCCCTTCTCCTGGTCGCCAATATAATAGTAAACCGTGGATTTAGCGCATCCAACCTCCATGGCAATCTGAGAGTTGGACAGCCCCTGCTCTTTCAGTTCACGCATGCGCTGAATGGTTTCCGGATTGAGGCGATGCCCTTTGCCAGTCTCAGAAGAACGATCTTTGGGGACCATCTTTCCGGAAATATAACGCTTCACGGTTCTTTCGGCAACGCCAAAGGCTTTTGCGATTTCGCTGCTTTTCACGCCGTTCTTATGCATGTCGAGAATGCTGGTCTGTTCCTGGAAGGTGAGGTAACGATGATCACGGGCGGTATTCTGCATATGTGTCTCCTCCTTTTTGGTCGGTAGAGTAAAAGAAATATAAACTGTTCGACGCGGATGCGAAGCAGACGTGAGAGAACTAAACAGCCAAGATGGTAGGATCCAAGTAGCGCGTGCGGCCATACGGATGCCGAACGTGCGTGCCAGAAAAAAGAATACTGGTTTTGAACCAGTGTCTCCCAGGCCAAGCCAATCTTTATTGACCATCTCCAGTCCTGGGCGTCCTACCTTTGGACGATTGCGGCGGCTGATAGCTCCTCCGTTTTTACCTCCGCCTTGGGTTTATACTCCCTCCTTTCATTATGCGGCGTGTTAAAATTGCGAGTAGCACCGTTCAAACAATTTTTCTCCTGCATCGCAGCGACGGCGGATCTCGCTTAGCAGCCACTCCGGGTCCAGATCGCAATATAGCGCGAAGTCGCGGGAGAAGAAGAAGCGATTAAGCCGGTCCAGATTGAGCCCGTCCACATACGCACGGGCATAATCCTTGCAGGCCAATTCCACCACGGCGCCGCACAGCATATCGACGCCCTCGTTAATGGCTTCTTTTTTGGTCTTGGGGTTAATATCCATACTTCTTTTTAGCCCTCATGTTCTTGTTTCGGTAAATGCCGTTGTAGGAGCAGCGGATGGCGTCCATATAAGCCTGGCGCTGGGCCGATTCCTGCCGCTTCTGCTCCTGATACTCCTTGTAACCGCGGGTGCAGGTGGCATGGCAGGTGGGCCCCCGATCCGGGCAATCCGGCAGGCAGGGGTGGCTTTTGCCGTCCTCCGTTTTAACGGGCATGTTGGGTCGGTTCCATTGGCTGCTCATATGCGGAATCCCTCCATGCGCAAAGCTTCCTTCAGGTTGTACATGGCGGCGGCCGCCTCGGAATACCTGGAATACTGATCGATGGAATCCAGCTTCAGGTATTTGGCGGCGGCACGGTTCAGCTCTTCCTCGTGCTGACGGATGATGCGCAGGATGATCTCGCTCCGGTCCTCGTGAATATCCGGCTGGCCCTGGGCGTAAGCGGCCATCTCCTCCTCCGCAAAGGAAACGCGGTTCTTCTTTTTCGCCATAACGATTCTCCTTTCCAAAAATAGAAAGAAGAAGCCCTGGTTAGGACTTCTTCTTGAATCCGAGCGCAACCAAGATCAGCGTTACGCCGATCACAAGAATCTGAATGCCGTACTTAAGCAATATATATCCTCCGCCTATTGCCAGCAGGCCCGTCAAAGCCGTTGCGATCATAGATCAACCTCCTTTAGATTTGCTCTCATTAAGGAAGCTGTTTAGATTGCGAAAGAAGTTGGTCGCCAATCTTGCAACGGTTTTTGCTGAATATCTCAACCGAATCGCATTTAATGAAACCGACTGGATTGGCATGAAGCACAGAAAAGAAATAATGATCGAACACCGGCGGTTGATGAAATAAGCGGTCATCGTTATAATATTCTATTGGATTGTGGTAAACGGGCTTGAACTCAAGCTCCGGATCGCCGCCCCGAAAAATATAAACCGAACGATCGGGCATGATGATGCAGCATTCCCCGGGCCGGAACAGCCGTTCTGTTTCCTTGCTCATTTCGTCTCCTCCTTATCAAATATAAACCCCGTTTTGGCATAGCACTCTTGCAATTTATCGTAATACGTCCTTGCGCAACACTTTCTTGCTTGATCGGCGTCACAATCACGGATCAGTTCCTCCAACGCTCGCATGGTGCCAAGAAACTGGATGCCTGTTAAATGAAAATCGTCCCGGCAAAGCATGGTGGCCAGCGATTGCCTGGAGAGGCCGCAGATATCAGCCAAATCCTGCTGCCTTTTTTCGAGGACATGCAGAATATTCCTGACCGCCATTCGCCAAAGAACGACCAGGTCCTTTTGGATACCGTTTTTAAGCGTCGTCTGACATTTCACGGGGCGTCTCCTCCTCAAAAAGAAATAGAGCACCCGTTTGGATGCTCATTCCAGAATATGCATGCTCTCCAGAATATCGCTCAGCTTTTCCCCGTTTCTGCGCCGGCGGTTGATGGCCATGTAGTCCTTATTCCGCAGCGGGCGCTTGGTATGCAGATACATGCCCAGAGACCGATCATAAATATACCGTTCCTTGTTGTACTGCTCCTTGCGCAGATTGTGCGTCCGTACAAGGTTTTTGGAGATCTTTGCTCCACCCTTGATCAGGCCCGTACCAATCACAGCAAGGACACCGGCGGACTCGGGATTATCCCGGACCCACTGGACTGCCTGCTTCGCTCTGCGCGCCGCATTGGTTTTGAACGCATGCCATTTGCTTTCCACCTTCATCTTTGCCAGATCCAGTTCGATTGCCATAGCAGCTCCTCCTTTGAAATATGTTTATTCATTAGAGAACCGGTTTAGCATGCGAAAAATAGGAGAGGGCCTTCTCAGGTCCTCTCATTTTCAATGGGTCGGAATCCGATGATCCGTCCTGTTTCGTTGGCTTTCTTCTGGTAAACGGCCTTCTCGTGCGCTTTCCTGGCGCTTCGGTATGACAGAGCAGAAACCACAGCTCTGATAATGCCTTTGGTCATCCAGTACAGCAGCATGCCCAGCCAGATACCAAGAAGAATAGAAAGAAACATTCTTTGATCCATAACGTTCTCCTCCTTTTCGTTATAGAACCGGTTTTGGTTGCGAAAAAATAAGATAGAAGGCTTTTCAGCCCTCTATCTCCTGTTCGGTTTTTGCCAGAAGCTCTTTGTTCTCTTCTATCATCTGATCCAGTTCCAGTTTGTACGCTTCCCATTCATCGTCAATGGCGGCTTCCTCCTTCTCCTGCTTTTTGCGTTCCCGGCGTATTTTGATGCGATCGTATACCATTTCGCCGATCAACCAAAGTGTGCCGAGGCCCAGTCCTGCGGAAGCAGCGGCGGTGCCAGCCAAACAAATGTTCGCGCATGCGTTTTGGAATTTTTCTGATGACATAATCAGACCTCCT
>Ga0326514_10000585_pt1 | contig 24751 bp, 32 predicted proteins | sample 3_2548_0518_D_FD_203653 | JGI IMG/M metagenome (GOLD analysis project Ga0326514, IMG submission 203653) | Bovine rumen microbial communities from UC Davis, California, United States - 3_2548_0518 | ecosystem: Host-associated > Mammals > Digestive system > Stomach > Rumen | place: USA... | reverse complement strand
CTTTAATCGATAATAATTTATTTGGTAAGTCTTTTTCTTTATTTGGAAATTCTTCAGTAGATAAGGTTAAAATAAATTTATAATTATATTTTTTATTATACTTTAAGACACTTTTAATTGCATAATATGTTGTATTAATACGTTTTTTCCAAGAAGTCAACGCTATAATAAAATAATCAAAATTAATTAATGTTTTTATAATCATGAATCTATTTTATTTAATATATCTTTAATTTCATTCTTTTTTGTAATTGAATATCTAAATAAATTATAATTATTTATAGCATTAGAAATATACCATAAACGGTCAATATCTATACCTATTTTAAAGATATTTAAGTTTTTTATTAAGTCTAATAATAAATCATTTGTATCTCCAAATGGATAAACAATAACATCGGGAGTTACATTATTTTTTATTGCATTTTTAAAATATGTAATTAAATCAGTTTTATTTATTTTTGTTGTTAATTTAGAATGATCGGTATGATTTGCTAAAAAATATTCAGATTTTATAATGTTAATAATTTCACTTCTTGTATAATTATTATTTTGATAATTAAAAGTATTATCAATTAATATATCATCTATTTTAATTTCATCATTAATATTACCTGAAACTGGAATAACTAAAGCTAAACCTGGTTTTATATTATATTTTTTAAATAATTCATATTTACAAGATTCTGTATAACAATCAACAGGGAAATCATCTATCATTATATTAAATGATTTTTTAGGTATATTATTACCGTTAATTTTCCAATTTATTAGGTCTTCCCATTTTATAGGAGTATAACCTTTATCTATCAAATATTTAAATATTTTATCTAATCTTTCTAATGATATGCAATACGAATTTTTATCTATATTTTTATCCGGTATATCTGTTAATAAATGTGCAGATAATAATACAACATGTGGATTTTTATTGCTTATTAGTTGATATTTTATTAAATTATTATAGTTATGCGTTATTATTTCGTAATTCAGTAGATTAATATCTGATTTAATAAAATTTTTATAATTGATATTAATATCATTTATTAGAGCAATATTATTTAATTGTATATAATTTTGTAAATAAAAATTTAATGTTTGACCATTACGTGAAACAAATAGATTATTTTTATCATCTATTAAAATTTCTAATGTATTAATTTCATTATTAGTATTTTCATATAAGATTGATAGATTATTATCATTTATAGCAATATCAGTAATTTTTAATAAATCTTTACAATTACCATCAGTTATAAAATCAGTATTTATATTATGATTATTTAGTTCTTTTACAAGCTCAGATATTTTTGAATATTTATTGATATCTATTTTTATATTGATAGTAGAATTTTTTAATATAAAAAAATTATTGTTTACTGATATAACAAAATTTTTAGAATTTTTTATAACAAAGGCAGTTGAACCTATATCATTTTTAAAATATTTATTTGGTTCTATTACATTACCAATATAAGTATCATTTAAAAATAAACTTACTTGTCTATAAAATACATTATTAAAATATATGATATTTCTGCGTTCATTTAATATATTATTTTCAAGATTAATTAAATTTATATAATCAGTTTTTTTATTATAATTATATTCAATATAGATGTAAATATTTTTTGATTTTTGTTTTATAATCATGATAATCCTAAATATATATAATATATGTTAATTAGGAATCTAATAAGTTCAGATATTAATATTATTGTTTGCGTTCATACAACAAATAATTATATATTAGATTTTGTACATTTATTTAAAAATAATAATTTAATATTTGTTAAAGATAGAATTAATTTTAATAATTATTCAAATATTAAAATAATTAATAGTAATATAAATGATAATGGTTTTTTTGCTGGAAAATGTCGTGATATTGGTGCAAATGATATAATAGATAAAGATATTTTATTTTTCGATGAAGATAAAATTCCATCAATTAATCCAATATCTAAAATAAATGAATTAAAAAATATATATGATGTTATAGTTTTTCCAGTAGAAGTAAATGACTTTAGAAAAATAAAATTTACTGAAGAACATGGATTAATTCCAAGAGAATATTATAATAAAGAAAGCTTTATTTTTACATGTGGAATCTATTTAAAAAAAGAAGTTATTAGAGATTTACGTATTTTAAATAAAGGTAGGATTTTTCATCCTATATTTGACGGCATTTGGGGTGGAGAAGATGATTTCTTAGGAGATGAAATTTTAGCATTAGGCTATAAAATAGGTTATATTAGAGATATTGTATTATCTGGAAAAGTTACTGATGGTATAGTAGAAAGACCATATGAGTTAATTGAATCAGATAAACGCCGATTGTATTTACGAAAAGCATTATCTCCTATTTTTAATGAATCATCTGATAATAAAATAGAATGGGGTATTAGAAAAATTAATAATCTTAATGAAATAAGTGAAAAATTATATTTACATTATTGTAATTATATAAAATAAAAGGTAATTAAAAATTACCTTTTATAAATTATTTATGTAATCATTATATAAATTAAATAATTCTGGCTGTATTGAAATATTATATTTTATATTATCATATACATCATAAATTGTATCTATTTTATAATTTGAATTTACATAATTTGTGAGAATATCTGGAAATTTATAATTATTTATTTTATTTTGATATTCAATAACTGATCTGTATTTATAATGTGCAATAAAAACATCAGAATTTATTATTATAGGTCCGTTATAATATAAGCCTTTAATTGATTTATTAGCAGTATAATTAAAAGCATCACATATATTATTATCTTTTTTACTAATTGGATTATGAACAGTTCCAACTACATTATAATTAAATGATTCTTCTTTTGATTTATGTAATTGTTCAACGGTTCCATCTTCATTAATTAGACATGGATTTGCATTATCATTACAATAAAGATGTCTTATATCTGTATTTACTATTGTCTTTATTAAATGTATTTGATCAATTTTAGTATTTATACCAAATGATGTATAAATATACTTATTAAGATATAAATCATCTGGTATATTTTTAAATATAGTTTTTGAAAACATCATATGCCATTCAAATGAATATTTATAGGCAAAATGATTTTCTTCCATATATTTTAAAAATGTATTTATGTTATGACCAAATTTTTCAGAAATATATAAAAATTCATCATCGTCTATGGGTAATACCCATTTTGCTTGTGAATTATTTACATATTCATTATATATTTCTGACTGTAATAATATTCCTGGCTTATGTTTATAAGTTACATTTTCAAATTTACTAAATTTATTAAAACGATTATCTGTATAATTATCAATTAAAATAATGTGGTCAAATTTAAGTATATTAATATACCAATTAATAAAACCATAAAGATTTTTTAAATTATCAGAGTTTGTTATTAATATTATTTCTGTATTATATTTTTTCTTAATTGTATTATGCTTCTTAAAATCGAAATTAACATAGTTGTCAAAATCTCTACAATATAATAGATTAGGAAATAAATGTGTTGTGTTATTTTTTACAATCATAATATTTTAGACTTCATCTTATTTATATCAGGAATATATGGAATAAATAATTCTTTAATTTTATTATATTTTATAAAATTACCATGATTATAAATATCTTCAATTACATCAATTTCATATGTTTTGTAATAATTAGCTAAAACATCTTTAAACTTATTATGTAAACATTTATTTATATGTTCTTCTTGTGTTCTATATTTAAAATGTGCAATAAAGTATTTAAAGTTTTGTTCAATAATATTAAAAGATTCGTAAATATCACAAGCATATGTATAATTATTAAGTGATATATTTAAACTTGGCTTAATATCATTATCTACAATAGTTAATGGATTATGAACAACAGATATATTGTAAAACTTATCAGTAAATTTTGGATATACACAATTAAATCGTCCATTAATAATTGGATTGCTTAAATTAACATAAACTACATCATTATTTTTATCATTATATAAATAATGCTTATATTTATTATTTACAAATGTCTTAAAGAATGTAGATGTTGGGAAATATTTAGACTCGCATTTTATACTATTCATTGTTGGATCATAATAATCAAACAATATAGGCCATGGTGTATTATCTTTATTTTTAATTAATTTTTCTGAATAAAAATTAATCATACATAAAGACAATTTATATTCATTAATATGACTATCTAAAATAGAATCAAGCGTTTCATTATTTAAGTAAATATATTCATCTTCATCTATACATATAAGCCATTCTGCCATAGATTTAGGTTGATATTTATTAAAAATTAATTCTTGATTTCCTTCTGGTTCATAATAATATATTATATCAAATGCTTTACATATATTTTGTAATAATTTTTTACTTTCTTCGTCATTACAATTATTATGAACAATAGTTATTTGAGATATTTTTATGATAAATTTATGATAATAAATCCAGTCTATTAGATTACTAAAATTGTCTTTTGTAGAATTGGTCATTAATAAAATTTCAGATTTATACATAAAAGAATTTTTATTATGTCCATTAAAATCTAATGACATATCTATTAATTTTCTAGGAATTACTCCTATTGATTTTGGTACAGTAGTATTATGTTTAACTATCATAATATTTTATTTATTATTGAATTTTGAATTATAAAGTTTTATAATATTTTTAAATTTGTCTTTATCTTTAATTTCTACATAAATATCTTGTAATGGATTTTTATTAGATAGATAATAATTTTTATATAAATTATTTAAAAACTTATAATTTATAAATTTCCATGCTAATTCTTTATTTTTTCGTAAATTATAAGTTATCCACCAATCTTCTGAAATCCAATTACTTGAATTTTTTATATCATCTTCTGTAATATCTAATACATTTTTGTTTTTAAAAAAACTAGGTTTTAAAATTTCAAATTTACCTATAACTCTTTTATAATTTATATCATACCAAATTGGATTTTCTGGTGGCCAACCAAAATTATATGTTATTATAGTATCATCAGTTTTATTAAAATAACTAAATAATCTATATGTTTTATATAGATAATATTTATCATATAAAACATCATCATCTAAACTATAATATACAATATTATCATTCCAATGTTTCTTTAAAATAGGTATATTCTTTTTAAATTGTTTAATATTATCCTTAACCCATAATATTTTAAAAAAACTATATTTTTTAAGATAACTAAAAATAAATCGTGGTAAGTCAACTTCTTTATTCGGAAAATCTACTTCTGATAAAACCAAATAAAATATATCAGGTTGTAAAACTTGTTTACAAATATGCCATAAAGGACATTCTATATAATTTATGCGTTCTTTCCATGTAGTCATTCCACATATTAAAATGTCATTTTTTAAAATTGGTTTATAGATAGTATTTAATATAGGTGTATTAATTATCATTAGTTAATATTTTATTACTGTAAAATATTTTAAAAATATATCATGTGGTTTTATATTTTTATTTATATATATCGTAATATTTGGTATTTTATTTTCTGCTTCTATTTTATTTTTTATTTTATTTAATAATTCTATATAATTGTCACAATAATTATATGTAATATATCCTTCGATAGGTTTAGTATTATATAATTCAGTAAATATTTTATCATATTGTAAATCTAAACCAGTCCAAACAATATTTGCTGTAACATATGAATCTATTGGTTCATAAACACTATAATAATTACGTTTCGTAGAGTTGTTGTCTGATTTTATTATCATTTTTACAATATCCTATATTATATAATAACCTAGCATAATTAAAATAATTTTTTATATCTTGACATTTTGGAAATTCATCTTTATAATTTGTTGGTCTTGCAGCATATCTTGAATTCATTTTTGTATAGAATTCTTTCCAAGATTTATGATAATAATGATAAATTATAGCATCATCATTCATAAAATTATAATCAAATTTATGAACATCATTAATAGTTATATTATTATTATTAACATCTTTTGTATTAATAAGAGGCAATGCATAATGACATTGCATTTTTTCTATTTTTTGCCCAGTTTTATAGAAACATTTTGTCCATGAATCAATTTCTATAAATTGCGTAAATAAGAATGTTTTTATTTGAGTTGTTTCTGGTGTATCTGCTCTTTCAATAGGACATGGGTTTCCAGCAATTTTTGTCCAATATATAGCAATATTATCACACTGTAATTCTTCTGATTTTTTTGTTATAAAATCATTTATATTTTTGTATTTTGGACTTAGCCATAAGAATTCATCATCATCACAAAAAAATACCCAATTATATTTAGATTGATTATAATGAGTCAATTCTAAATTTAATTGGTCTGGATATCCAGCTATTTTAAAATATGAAATATTATTATATTGTTTTGTTAATTTTTCAATATCTACAGGACTTTCATTATTGTAAATTGTTATATGATCGAAACCTAGCTTTATATAATATTCAATCCATTCTTTTATATCATAATAATAAGAACTTCTTGTTAATAATACAATTTCACTAAAATTCATAAACTAAACAAATATAGTTAATTTAATAAAATTTACAGATTTTATTAAATTATTCTGATTATATTTAAACTATATTTCTGTATTGTTCAGCAAATGTTTTGAATACATTAATATACATTTCAATAATATTTGCTGTTTCATTTGCACTAAAATTGAAACCATTAGAATCTTCAGTTTCTAAATAATCAATTTTCATTTTAACAGTAACAAATACACTACGTCCGACAATATTATAGCCCATTATTTCAATACGTGTATTGTTGTCAATATTCTGACGTAGATAAGCCGTAAAATACTTATTCAATTCTCTGACATAACTTTTAATATCAGTGCTAATTTCATTACGCATTTCGAAGATTTTAATCTTCAATATAGCTTTTGCTTCTGTTCTATTCAATTCTACATTTTTCAATGCACAATCGGCAATATTATGAGTAAGAAGTAAAAGTTTATTTTTCAATACATCAGCATTAATAGGAGCTTTGTCTTGTTTAATGCTATTCTTTTTAATCTGTTCAGTTATATACTTTCCAGCTACAACTGAATTATAACCTTCATTATAGAAGTTAATAACTTCTTCTTTAAGTTCACGTGGCATTTTAATGATTCTGAAACCATTTTGTAATGCAAAATCTTTGACTTTATTATAATAGTCAGTAAACTTATCAGTCTGACAACTTTCATTAAGAGTATACATAGACTTTATAAAATCTATTGGCTTAACGCTATTAATATATGCTTCAAACATAGCGTCCATATCCACATTTATATCTTTCATGTGAAGATGCTTTCTAGCTAAAATTTGTTCAACATTATTCTTATAGTCTAAAAATTGCATAGTTTCTTGTCACCCTTTATTTAGATTTTTCTGTATTGTCTTTAGTTTTGCGTAAACGCCATTTGAAAAAATCTCTTACTTTCTGAATCGGCGGATATTTGATAACTTGTCCTTCTACCAAATCGTTCCACGGGTCCATAAAGCCATTAAACCACATTATAAAATGCCAATAGTTCGACGTGCCGTATGCTCTATAAGATAAAACATCTGGTCTACATTCATCTTGTTTTCTAACGAACATATATTGGCATTTTCCGAAATCATAACCATCTTGGAAAAAAGAACCCATATCGTATTGAGCAATATCATCTACAAGTTCTTTATTCAAATAATTTGTTCTACTGGTTATATTATCCATATATTATTACTCTTCAATTATAGTTAAACTTTTTAATATATGTGTATCTAATGGATCATAATTTATAATATTATCACGATTGCATAATATTAATACTAAATTTGTTTTTACATAAACATTTAATGAAAATGTCATATTAAAATAACCAGCATCTACTGGAATTGTATCTATATTATCAATTTTACATGATATATTTGTTGGCTGACTATTATCCAAATCACCAATATCAGCAAGTAATCTAAATGTAAATTCTTTTGTATTACCAGATACAAAAGATTCTGCTTTTTTTAATGCAATGGAACAATTTACAAGATAAAATCCTGGTTCTAAAAATATTTTATTATTTTCTAATGTAATTTTTGTTCCATCATAACGTTTAATATTTTCTTCAAGAATACCATTATTTAAATCATAATATGCTTGTGCTTGTTCTGGATCTACAGTAAATTTTACTGTTTTTGCTACTATATTATCACCAGCTATTTTTACAACAGATTTAATAATACCTATTGTAAGCTCTTTAGTATTATGATTAGCATCTAAATAAACCCTATTTCCTGGTTTTAGCTGCATATCTTCACTATATGAATCTAAAAGTTCTGTTTCTCCATTTAATAATGCAGCTTGATCTTCTTCAATATCATTCGTTCTGTCAATTAGTGGTTGAATAGTATTTATATTCAACCAGTCACCGTCTGCAACGGTATTTCTGGACCAAGTTTTTACAGGATGATTGGTATCTAATACAGTCATAATTTATAATTCCTTTTATATTATTTATAAATAAGATATGGGAAGATTGATATTTGAAGATAAAAAATTGGTTTATTCAGACGATAATTACAGTATTTCGAAGACATCAAAGCATATGTTTTCTAGTATTAGGCGTGTTGCTGATTATGCATTAAAAAATGATATGAATAAAGTTATTTTTGTTCTTCGTCATTCAATTAGACCTAGGGATAACTGGTCAGATACTGTAAAATTGACTCCATTAGGTGTTCATGCAGCAGAACAAGCTGGTAAGGCTTTAAGTATATTACCAGATGAAATGTCTTATTATAGCACAAATATTACCAGAACTAAACAAACAGCATATTATATAGCACATGGAAGACATATTGAATATGTTCCATCAATAAGAAGCATAAAGAATATTAATACAGTGGCTACAGATTTAAATTATATAAAAAATTCAAAAGAATATAATAATTTAATTAATACAAGAGGTTATAATAGAACTTGGTATGATTATATGTATGATGGCTTTGGTACTGGAACAGCATTCAATGATATAAACGAAGTATCATATAATTTTGTATCTTCAGTATTAACAAGAACAACAACAAAAAATAATATTTTGATATCACATGACCAAAATGTTATGCCATTAGTAGTTCAAACATTAAATAAACTGATTGATTTTAGAGTTAACTATAAATGGTTAAATTTTCTTTCTGGTCTTGCAATACTTGAAAAAGATGGAATTGTAAGTGTAATACCAGTTACAGGATTAGTTTCTGGATATAATGTTTAAAAAATTCCGGTTGAAAAAACCGGATTTTTTATTAAAAATTGTTTACATTCAAAAAATTTTCTATAATTGCTCCTTGACATGCTAAAGCCCTATTCCTCGGAGCGAAGCTCAATCCAATGTAGTTGTCGGTAGAGGGTAGGCCATCGGAAGATTGAGGACATTTCTTCCTATCATTGATGGCCAGGTATTTAACTGGCGATGCTAGTCCAGCGAAGTATAATCTAGCAAATTATACATTTAGCCGCCATGGTATGGTAATATGTAGCCGAAGTACAGGATGACCGCCTCGTAAGATTACCAATAAAACCCACAGATTCGACGACGGGATATTTTATTCTGTTCTTTCCTATCTATTCCTGGATAGGCTTGATCTCTCAGAACGGAATATTTTAACGTGTGATAGTTAAAAATATCTATAAATAATACATAATGAATTTTAAAAACTATATAGAAAAAGAAACTGCAATACTTACAGAAGCAGGTCAGACGATAAATGATTTGATTAATAATTATCGTAAAGTATTCCCATATTCTGACGAAAATAAAATACAAGTAAAGCATTTTAAAGTAGAAGGGGAAGATACTGAGGATATGACAGCACAAGGTCAAGTAAATTCTGAAGAAGACCCTAATAAGTCATACGTCTGTACAGCACAATTCCATAGAGATAATACAGAATTACCGTTTAATATGGAAGATTTAGGTAAAGTTACTTGTAATTGCAATGCTTATAGATATAATTTAAGTCACCCTAATACTAAAAATAGTGCACAAGTAGCACCGATTCCAAGTTGGGCAAGTATTTCTAATAAACAACATAACCCAAAGAAATATACAGGTGTCTGCAAACATCTATTCGCATTTTTACATTTTCTATATACAAAAGGACTTATAAGAAATAAATAAAATACAGGAGAAGTTATGACTATCGAAGAAGCAAAAAAGATTATCGCAAGCTGCGGACACAAGGTTAAGAAATCACAACCTGTTTATGAAGCAGTTCAAGGCGATATGAATTGTGACGAATTTATTGACCTCGTTACTGAAGGTGCACAGCTTGACCAATATGGTATTGATTTTATCAGCAATCTTTATGCTGAAGGTTATACTGTAAATGAAGCCAAGAAAGAATACTCTCGTTATATTAGCCAAGATGCAAGTATTGACGAATTGTATAGTGCAGTTCCTAGCAAGATGAATAAGAGACAGTTACAAGAATGGCTTGATAAATATGAAGCAATCAAGTGTCAAGATGATGAACAGTTCAAGCTAATCGAAGAAGATCTTTCTGACATCAAAGACTACATTAAGCAACAGCTTAGCGAAGGCAAGATGACTGACAAGATTGAAGACGCTGAAGAAGGCGGTGAATCAATCGAAGAAATTGAAGATTATTTTGATAGTCTTGCTGATGAACACGATTCTACTAGACGTTAATTAAAAAATTTAGAATATTATAAAACCATTGTTAACTCAATGGTTTTTTTCTATATTTAATCATTATGAATTATAATAATCCAAAATTAAAAGTATTGAATATTACCCATATTGATATGGACGGTATCGCTTCTTCTATTGTTCTGAAGAACTTTTATGATACTGTATTTGTTGTCCCTACCAACTATTCAAGTGAATGGAAACTCCTTTCTGAAATAGCTGAATATAAGGACCAGTATGAAGCAATTATTTGCACTGACTTCTTCCCTGAAAAGACAATTAACGATTTAAGGAAGATTTGTCCAGTATTAGTTCTTGACCATCATGAATCAGTTGAGAATTATAATAACGATAGTGATATTATTATCAACACGTTATATTCTGGTGCAATGCTTACATATAATTTTATCAAGAAGTATAAAGATATTTCTTATTTGAGCGATTTAGTTGAAATAGTCGATGATTATGATATGTTTAGACTCAAGAATCCTAAGAGCAAGTATTTTAATATGATGTTCTGGGAAATGGGCTATAAGTGGTTTATAAGACGATTTATCGGTGGAAATACCAATATGTATCAGGAAGAAAAGCGATATTTCGTAGACGCTAAGAAAGAATTTGAAATGATGTATGAAAATCTTGAAATTAGTGACTTAGCAAGAAACGGTGTATTCTTTGAAACTTCTAAGTATCATGTTGAATGTATTGATGCACTTAAGAAAGAAGGCTATAAGTGGTTCATTATTAAGAACAAGAATAACCTTTCTGTTCGATGCGACGATATCGATTTAACAGAAGTTGCAAGACGTATGGGTAAAGGTGGTGGTCATAAGCATGCTATTGGTGTTTATTTGACCAAGGATGATTCAGTTGGCGATGTAATTCATCAGATTGAATATTTTGTCGATGAATTGTATATGAATAGTATTGATGATTAAGGAGTAAAAATGGTTATTAAGGCAACAAAAAAGCCTGTTACTATTGAATGTATTCAATGGAATGGAAAGAATAAAGAAGAAATTGAACAGTTCTGTGGTAAGGATTGTAAGTTTGAACTTGATACACATGCTTATGATGCTGGTGTAGCTCCTCCGAGATGGAATTTGTATATTCATACTCTTGAAGGTGATCATTACGCTATTGAAAGTGATTATATCATCAAGGGTGTTAAGGGTGAATTCTATCCGTGTAAAGAAGATATTTTCTTACAGACCTACGATATTGTTCAATAGGTATATTTGAAAGATAAATAATAATATAAAAAATTCAAATAAATGTAAAATTCTGGTTACAATGCCAGAATTTTTTCTATATTTAATATATTAAGATATAAATAGATTACTATATGGCAGATATAATTATTGAAAAATCCAACGAGTCATTTGCTCAAATACATTGTGATGAAGAAATCAATCACGAGATAAATAATCTATTCTCCGCATTTGCACCAGGTTATAGATTTAACCCACGTTATAAGCATCATTTATGGGATGGTAAGGTAAGAGCATATTCTGCTATTACTCAGTTATTGCCAATTGGCCTTGTTGATAATTTGATTAAATGGTGTAAGAAAAAGAACTATTCTTACAAGCTTCAGTTCTTTGATGATTTTAAAGATGATATTGATATAAATGACCTCGAAAAAGATTTGGACAGTTACATTACTGGTGGTTTAAAAATTAGAGACTACCAGTTGAATGCTGTTCATGCTGCATTAACTAATAAGAAAGGTATGCTTTTGTCTTGCACTGGTTCTGGTAAATCTTTGATGATTTATTCTATTTTCAGATACCTTCTTGAAAAGAGAAAAGCAAGAAGAATATTGCTAATCGTTCCGTCTACAATGCTCGTAGAACAGATGTATACTGATTTTACTGAATATGGTTGGAAAGATATTGAATTAGATGTAGAGAAGCTTTATTCTGGTCAGAAACCTACCTATAAGTCCCCAGTTCTTATTTCTACTTGGCAATCATTAGATAAGCAAGATAAGTCATTCTTTGAGAAGTATGATGTAATCGTTGTTGACGAAGCTCATCAAGCTAAAGCTTCTGTTTTATCTCGTATTGTAAAGAGTGCATTTAATGCTGAATACAAGATTGGAACAACTGGTACTTTACCGGCTGAATTGTCTGACCAATTATTGATTAATGGCGTTTTAGGAAATGTTGTTTTTGAATTAAAATCTAAGGAATTGATTGACCGTGGTTATTTGTCCAAAATGACTATTGCTACGATTTATCTCAGATACCCCACTGATTTTATTAAAGAAAATAAAGATAGAAACTATCCAGAAGAAGTAAAGATGGTTGAAGAATACGATAATCGAAACAAGGTTTTGAATTTCGTTATAGACCATACTCCTGCAACCAATAATATGCTTATTCTCGTAACTCACAGAGAACATCTTGATAGTATTAAAAAGTATTTGGAGAAATCATATCCAGATAGAAAAGTAAGTATTATTAATGGTAGCATTAAGGCAAAAGATAGAGAAGAAATAAGAGTCGGGTTGGAAGAAGAAGATGGAACATTACTTGTAGCTACATATAAAACTATGTCTACTGGTGTTAACATTCCTAAGCTTCATGCTGTCATGCTTTATTCTAACAGTAAATCAAGAATTCAAGTTCTTCAGTCTATTGGTAGAGGACTTAGAAAACATAATACCAAGAACAAGGTTATTATTTACGATATTGTTGATGACCTTAGCTATAAGACTAGAACTGGTAAAACAAAGAAGAATTACTGTATGCAGCATTATGATGAAAGATATGCTTTCTATAAAGAACAGGAATTCCCGATTGTTTCACATTCAATAAGTGTTTAAAATGGAAAATTATAATTACGTCGAAATCAATGACATGGTTAATAAATTCTTTGACCAAGCAAAAGCATATTTATCAGATAAATATGATTGCTTTACATATGAATATAATAAAAAACTAATGTCATTTGATATAATGGATAAAGAAAACTATATTGTATTATGTAATAGATATACACCTATTGGTATTAGATTATCATTTAATAGTTTAATTACAGGTAATGTTATATTAGCTAATCTTTATGATGATAAAGAAGGTTGGCCAATAGCTACATGTTTTAAGTGTTCTGAATATAAAGGAATAATTAAGACAATAGATTTAAAAGAATTATTTAAAATGGTAAAAGAATACGATGAAGAAAATAATGCAGAACGTAAAAAATTTCTATTAAATAATATAAAAGTAGAATTTGACATGGCAATTTTATAAATAAAACACAAACGTTAAAATAAAAGTGAGGAAAAATGACAATATTAATTACATTACTATCTATTTCTGCTCTATTGAATGTTATTTTTATCGTGAATATCATTCTTGGTGGTGGAAAGAAAAAACAGTGCCCTAAAGCACAGCAAACTGTAGAAGAAATTGAAAAGAAGATTTTCGATAAGACAGCTGAATTATTGAATACTATTGATGAAAATAATGGTATTGCTTCCAATGATGATGCTAAGTATGGTCGAGATACATCTTTCATTAAGAACGATAGATATACAGGTCCAGTTGTAACTAGTAAGGGCAAAGATAATTGCTATACTCCAGAAAACACAACTCCATTTGAAGTTGAAGAACCGAGAGCCGATGAATCTGCAATGGAACAGGTCATGAATGATTTTGTTGCAGTTACTCCGACTATGGCAGATATCAAGGAAACAGCTCCAATTGGTGTAGTTTCGCATATTGCAAATCCATTTGAAAAAGTAGTTAAGGAAGAAAAGGTTTCTAATATTCAGCTTAAGGAAATTGGTGATATTCTTACTTCTGTAAATAAGGCTGAAGAAACACCGAAGAAGCGTGGTCGTAAGAAGAAGACAGAAACTACTACAACTAAAAAGACAACTACTAAGAAGAAAACAACAACTAAGAAGACTAAGAAAGAGGCTAAGTAATGAGTGAAATTTGTCCAATTTGCGGAGAACCGTTTGAAAATCGAATGAAGCTTGGTTCACATATGTGGTCTAAGCATAAGGTTAAGCTTAAAGAATATGAAGCACAACATCAGGCAGAACCGGTTAATGAATCTGCTGCACAGAAGCCAGCAGAAGCATTATTCAAGCCGAGTGTCGTAAAGGAATCTAAGGAATTTGTTAATGAAAAACCAGCTATGGTAGTTGACAAAGACATTGTTTCCGAAGGTGTAAAGAAAGATACTGATTTTGTTCAAACTGTAAGAAATCCATATCGTGATTTATATCCGTCTGATGGTTTCGTAATCAATGAACGCTTAGGTTAAAATAATTAGAAATATCCAAATTAAAAAGTTATTGACGCTATGTCAGTAACTTTTTTCTATATTTGTAAAAGAAAGTTTACAATTATAAATAAAAAGGTTGATAATAAAAAACGTTATAAAATGGACGATTTATAACCATTATCAGCTGAAAGTCCGTGATGTCAAATTGTATTAAATTGAGGTAAAAAGATGGCAAATAAATTGCTTGCTAAAATGATGAAAGAAAAGGCTTTCGCCGACATGCTTAGAACTGAACAAAAACCGATTGAATGGTTGAGCACAAACTGTATTTCAGTCAACCTGTTGCTCTCAGGTAAAATTAAGGGCGGTATCAAGAAAGGTTCAATCAGTATGATTGCAGCCGGTTCTGGTTGGGGTAAATCTATGATTGGCTACGCAGTTCTTAAGTCTGCACAAGATTCTGGTATGAACTGCTTCATTGTCGATACTGAAAACTCTGTTAACTACGAACTTCTTACTAAGCTCGGAATTAACATGAAAGAAGTCGGTGTATTTGGACCGACAAACCGAATTCCAAAAATTAAACAGTTCATTACAAAGCTCATGAGTGGTCTTACTCTTGACGAAGCACGTAATACTTTTCTTCTTTTCGACTCCTGGGGTCCAATTATCGAAGAACAGGTCATTGAAAAGGCTGAACAAGCATCAAGTGCTGTAAACATGTCTTCTGCTAAGTTTAAGAATGAACTTGCAAACCTTCTCTTAAGTGCTGGTTTTACAACCCTCGTTATGAACCACGTTTATGCTTCTCTCGAAATGTATGGTGATCCGTATAAGATTCCAGGTGGTATGAGAATCATATTCAATGCTGAAAACATTATGCTTGGTTCTTCTACTAAGAAGGAAAAGGACAAGGATAAGAACATTCTCGGTAAGGTTATTACAGCTGGTGTTGCTAAGGGTCGTTCTGCTAAGGAATTCGTAAAGACTCAATATCTTATTCTCCATGCTGGTGGTATTTCTCCTTATTACGGCTTGCTTGAAGAAGCTCAGGACTGTGGTATCGTTTATAAACCGAAACCTGGATATTATGCTCGAATCGGTTATGATGTCCAGGTTGACAAAGAAACTGGTGAGCTTGGAAAGCCTGAAAGAGTATGGAAAGAATCTGAACTTTACTGTGCTAAATTCTGGATTCCACTTTACAAGGATGAAACATTTAGACACTATGTTGAAGCTAAGTTCGCATTCGAAGACCAGGTATTGATTAACGCTTCTGAAGACATTATGAAGTTAATGGAAAAGGAAGACGCTGATTTGAGTGAAAATACAGGTATCGATCCGAATGTTGCGGCTTCAGGTGAAGACGAAGATTACGAAGACGAAGAATAATAAAAGACCGGGTGAAAATCCCGGTTATTTTTTATATTGAACGTCATATATAATAAAATTTCTATATTTGAGGTTATATGATAGATACACTAATAGTCAATTTATTCGCAGGTCCAGGAGCAGGAAAATCGACTGCTGCGGCCTATATTTTTTCAAAGCTTAAAATGGCTGGCATTAATGCTGAATATGTAACAGAATTTGCAAAAGATAAGACGTGGGAAGAAAACCAGAAGGTGCTTAATTGTCAGTTCTATATATCTGGTAAACAAGCATTTAGGCTTGCCAGAGTATATGGTAAGGTAGATGTAGCTGTTACTGATAGTCCTATTATTTTAGGTTCATTCTATACCGATGAAGAATATATTAAAACTGCATGTATAGGTGAAGATGGTAAATATAAGAATCAACTTAATTATTTCATAGAACGTAGAAAAGCCTATAATCCAGCAGGAAGAAATCAAACTGAGGATGAAGCTAAAGAAATAGATGTAAAAGTAAGAGCTATGCTAGATAAGCTTGGAAAACATTATGTATCAGTTGAAGGAACACTAGAAGGCTATGATTGGATAGTTGAAGACGTATTGATACATTTAAATAAGCTAACATTGAACTAAAAATACAGAATAAATAATATACGGCCCTTCAACAAGGACCATTATTTCTATATTTTGGAGTTGATTATGGAAAAAGATAGCTTTATGAATACATTCCCAGTTGAACAGTTTAGGCGAATGGTTATGCACATCGATAGATTTGATACCGACGTTGTAGAAGATGAAACTGTTAAGAATGCATATGCTTTAGATAAAATGGATGAAATATCCGAAAAGATTATAGAAGATAATTTATAAAAATTCAAAATAAAATCTTTGTTAAAAAAATTAAGTAATTGTTTTCTATATTTGAGAATGTAAACACTTTTATAAATAACGAACTATGACAGATAACGAATTTGAACAAGTAATTATTAAGACTTTATATGCTAATCATGATGTTTCAAGTAAGGTTGTTCCCGAATTAGATAATTCATGGTTCACAAATACAGACCACAAGTATATAGTTGATGCTATTATAGATTATAATACTAGATATTCTGAAATGCCGAATGTTATTGAGGTAAAGAGAATATTAAAAGACGAAAGGGCAGTTAAAGAATTTGAAAAATGTATGGAGATTGCTGATTCTGATGTAAATACTCCATATATTTTGGATGAGATTCAGACTTTTGTAAGAAAACGTCTTGGTAGCAGAGTCTGTATGGCATATACAGAATATTGTGCTTCTGGTAAGTCGAAAGGTAGTTTTGCAGATGATATGGCTTATGCTGAATCATTCTCTTTTGATACGAAAGTTGGTTTTTCATTCTTTGAAGAACCAGAAATAATTTTTAACAATATTATTACGAATGAAAGATTATTGCCAACTGGTTGTAAATCACTCGATGAAATGATTGGCGGTGGTTTACATACTAAAGCATTAATTGAAGTCATGGCTAGCACCAACGTTGGTAAAACATTGGTTCTTTGTTCTATAACTTCTGCATTGGTATTAGGCGGTTGGAAAGTTCTTTATGTTTCATTCGAAGATTCCGAAGTTAAAGTCGGTCAGAGAATTATGCAAAACATATTCGATATTACTCAGAATGAATTGAGAGCATTGAATAAGGAAGCTTATGCTAAACTCTGGAAGAAGAGAGCTAGTGGTATTGGTCATAACAAGTTGGTGATTAAGGAATATTCCGAAGGTTGTATTAATGCACTTGCAATTAAAGCATTAATGCAAGAACTTAAAGAAAAACGTGGTTTTGTTCCTGATGCATTAGTTATTGACTATATTGGATGTATGATTCCTAACGGTAGACCTAACCCATCTGAAAATGATAACAGTAAGTTGAGAGAAATTTGTGCTCAGGTTAGAAGTATCGGTATGGAAATGAATATTCCTGTTTTGACTGCAGCTCAGTCTAACAGAGGTGGTTATGGTAAAGCAGAACTTGGTTTGGATGATGCAGCTGACTCTTTCGGTCAGACAATGAAGGCAGATGTAATCTTTGGTATTACTCAGACGCCAGAATTGAAAGAAGCAAATATGTATACGGTCAAGTTGTTGAAGACTAGATACGGTCAACCGAAATCAAGTGTTGTAACGATTGGCGTTGATACAGCAAAACAGAAGATTTATGATTTGAAGTCATTTGATGGTGCTCCAGCTGGAAGTTATGATCCAATGACTGAACCTAGAGAAAAAATTGAACAATCTGATTTAAATAATTTCGAATTCTAATACAGGAAAGGATATGATTAACGAAGAAGATATATTAATAACTGAAGACTTATTACAGATTGGAACGAAAGCATACTTTTATAAGGTAATGAAGGATAACGGTATTGATTTCGACGATATAGACGGAGTTTCGAGAATTCCTGTCTATATGATTCGTGTTATCAAGAATGAACCAGCTGAATATAACAAGTTCAATAATATTCTTTATAAGTTGAATAAGGAAAAGCTTATTCCTATTGCTGATGCAATGGCATATCTTGTAGAAGATTGGTTCGAGCCACAAATAGTAATCAAGTGTCTTGATGAATTGAATTACTATTCACTAATGAATGCATTAAAGGAAAAATACAATATTAATAAAAGTAAATCATCTTTAAACGACTTTTTCGTATGATAGATAGATATCAAATTTATGCATTATATAAAGTCATTAAGAAGATGTGGAATGCGAAACGTTTTGAAACCAATACGTTTGTGACCTTTCTTAATGATACATTAGAAAACTACCTTATTAACCAATTTGTGGCTGATAATTTTAGAGTAGAATACATGTCGAAGTTCGCCATTAATTTAGTAAATGAAATAAATTCTGGCTTAATTACGATTGAAGAATGGACAATGTATGTCCTAGAAAAATGTTTAATTGACAAAAAATGTCCCGAATTGAAGGATATAAATTCTATAAATAAAATACAGGATAGCATGATTTTCAAAAAGAGGAAATCTGTAACTGCTCAGATTAAAATGGTGAAAGAGCTCATGGCTTCATGTAACCAGGGAATCAATGATTTTGCAGATACTAGATTTTCCTTATATGATGTTGATGAAAAACAAGAAAATCAATCATATAAACTCTATGTTGAAGGCAAGCTGGATCCTGAATTCTATATACAAGGAATGTTAAATAATAGATTTACAATAGACAAATCAAAAATTAAAGATGTTGATTACAAACGTTTTATTAAATTCAGTGAAATGATAATTAAATTGAAAAAAGAAATCTCAGATAAAAATGATTGTAAGAAAATCTAAACGATTTGTTTCTATATTTGATTTTACAAACGAATGGTCGTTTGAAATTAGAAAAAAGGAAAAAGTAAAATGCCAAAGAAAAGAAATATGAGTGACATTTACGCAGCAATGGGTAATGTCAATGTCGGTCGAAAGGAAGATGCTTCTAAGAAGAAGAGTTATGAAATCGAAGGCTTGTTCAAGCCTAAGATGGGTCCAGACGGTAAGTTTACCGTCGTTATGAGATTCTTGCCAGCTCATCCAGATGAAGATATTCCTTGGATCGAAAACCGTAATCACATGTTCCAGCTTGATAATGGTGCATGGTTCGGTTGTGACTGTTTGAAGAAGTGGAATAAGCCGTGTCCAATTTGCGATTACAACTCAAAGGTTTGGGAAAAGTATGGCAGAACAGACGAAGCTAGAGCAAAGGTTAAGGCAAAGTGGAAGCCGCATTACTATTCTAACGTTTATATCGTAAAGAATCCTACTGCAACTGAAACTGAAGGTAAAGTTTATCGTTTTGAATATGGTCGTGCAATCATGAAGTTCATTCAGGATGCAATGGCTGATAAGGATGATGCCGAACTTGGTTTGATTCCTGGTATTAACCCGTTCTCTTGGTGGGGTCCGAATGATAAGGCTGTTCTCGCAGGTGAAGACAAGGCTGGTGCAAACTTCGTATTCGAAGGTGTAAGAGGTCCGAACGGTCCTAACTATGATAATTCTCACTTTAGCAATCCTCGTCGTATTAGCAAGCTTGGTGCTGACGGTAAGATGAAGGAAATGACCGATGCAGAAATCGATGTTATTGAGTCTCAGCTCTATACATTGAAGGATATTGAAAAGCAGGAATCTGAAACTCGTTCTTATAAGGATGTTCTTGAATTCTATAAGAAGAAGAGTGGTGGCGAAGACCTCATGGAAGAATTCAGTGATGGTAATACTGAATATGAAGCAACAGTAAATACTGTTCCGAAGGCTTCTGCAATTGTTGAATCTGATGATGATGAAATGTTTGCTGGAACTCCGCTTGAAACTAAGAAACCTGCGGTTGAAACTGCAACTATGCCGTTCGATGAGGACGAAGATACAGGTACAAGTGCTTCTTCTAGCACTGAAGAAACATCTGATGACGATGATGATTTCTTCGCACGCCTTGCAAATGGCTAATTTATTCTCCAAATTAAATTATAAAACATAAGAGTAATCTCTTATGTTTTATTTTAGGATTTTTTTATGAAAACAGATACAAAAAATAATAAAACAAAAGTTGATTGGGAAAGAACATGTAGTATTGCAAGTAATATTGGTATGCTTGCTCAGTTTACGCCAAGAGAACTTCATCAAGGTGAAATAGGTCCATTATTTTCACGTGAGTTCGTATTAAAAAATTTATTTGGTTTAACAGATGAAGAATATGAATTAAATGAAGAACTCATAAAGAAAGAAGAAGAAGAAATTAAAGCTAAAAAGAGAAGGAAGTAACATGATTGATACAAATGGTATGTATGGAAATGTAGTTGAAGAACAAGATACATTTATTCAGTTACAAAATGCACTAAAAAAGAAAGCAACTGTAGTAGCAGATGAAATTAAAGCCGCTGCAGCAAAGAAGTATGCAATTCCTGGTATTGATTCCAAGAATGCGGCAGAAGCAGTAAAAGATGAAATTGTAATTCCTGATTTTCCGAAGGAATTTGATGCTGAAACAGCACTTAGTACAATGTTTAATATGCAGAGAGCATTGCAGAATATTCTTGCTAAGAAGCGTGGTTCTTTAGCACCAGATAATGATAAGGATAATTTCGAAAATGCTCGTCGTTCTGGTTATTTTATGATGTCCACAGTTACTGAGATTTGGGAATTCTTTGACCAGCTCAAGAAGGATAATTATGAAATTACGGATCTCGTTAAGTATGAAATTATTGATGCTTGGCATTTCGTTATGAATCAGTTGCTCTATCTCAAGTATAGTCCGAAGATGAAGATTAATGAAATCTATGACCATGCTGTTGAAGATTTGAAGACTGGCACTGTTGGAACTTCTGACCTTCATTATCTCGTTGGTGAATTCATTGAAGCAGTCGGGGAACTCTATCAGAATTCGAGTTATAAGGACTGGAAGACTTACGATGTTTGGAAGGAAGACCCGCTCAAGATTCAAGAACTTGGTGATATTATGTTGATTAAGTTCTTCAAGATTTTTGTTGCGATTAGATTGACACCCGAACAGATTTATCAGTTCTATTACAACAAGAATATTGAAAATGTAATGAGACAAAAATCTGGCGGTCGTTACGAAAAGTAATCGATAATAAAAGGAAAGAGTAAAATCTTTCCTTTTTTGCAAATAAAAAAATACAGTAAATTATTATAGAAAAAATAAATATAAATAATTTTACTATATTTAAATTTGAAAATGAGATATATACAAACAATTAAAAATCAATTTGATAATAATATGCGACCATTGGAATGGAATAAGACGGTTGCAAAAAATTTTATCAATTCGATTAAGAAACCAATTATTATTGAATCAAAAGACAACATTCCTCAATGGAAGATAGTCTCAGTAAAAGGAACTAAGCGTTGCACAGAAAATATGGGAACGACCGATGTTCTGATGTTGGACTATGACGATAAAGATTATTCTATTGAAGAATTTGAAAGAAAGTTTAGTAGATTCTATTACATATTACATACATCATATTCTTACGATGGCGTTAAGCAAAAGTTCAGAGTATTCTTATTCTTAGATAAGGAATATGAAGTAAATAGATTATTCTTTAAATGTAGTAATAAGCCATTTAGTGCATGGCATTTATTGGTAAAATATTTTGAACATGCGGACGTTGCTTCTTTTACAAAAGCACAGTTCTTTAAAGTTCCTGCAATTAAAACAGCAGATAGTCCATATTATTATAAGTTGAATAATGGTGCATTGTTTAATCCGATTAAAGAGATTGGATTTGAATTTAAGATGTGCTATGAATATGGTCCAGAGAAACAAGAAGAATATTTGCGTCAAAAAGAAAAGGAATATGAAAAGTTCCGTAAGAAGTATGGTATGGCAGATTTATCTAAAGCCAAAGAATATATCGAGGAAAAGATTGAATCTGCACCTGATGGTGGTAGACATAATGTAATATTTGGCTTAGCTACTTGGTGGAAACATATTGGTGGTATGTATGCAGATTTCGCATCTATATTGCCTTCTTGGGCAGATAGGTCATTTCATAAGCAGTTAGAACATTTACGATTAGAATGGGACAGATTAAAGTAGTTGAGGTAATAGATGGATATATATGAGCAATTATGGAATGCATTTAGCGATATATTTTTCGATGAACTTCCACACAAGTATACTGACAGTTACGGAACTAACTATACATCTGTAACTACATTTGTTGGACAACTTGAACAAGAAAAAGATTGGGACGAGATTGCTAAGAAGGCAATTAAGAGTGCAGAAACAGCTGTTAAACAAGGTAAAGAACCGAAGCATCCAGAATATCTAGGTAAGACAGTTGAAGAGTTACGTGCTATGTGGAAAGCCTCTGGTGACTATGCCTGTGTATTAGGAACTATGGTTCATGCTACTTTGGAATATGCTTGGCAGAATAAACAGTTCTATCCTGATAAGAGATTATTTGAACAATATCCAGGAATGGAAGAAGATTATAAATATCGAAAAGAAAAATGCGACCATATAATGAAACTCCTTAGAGAGCGATACATTCCGATTAAAAACGAAACAATAGTTTATGATAGGGAATGGCGATTATGTGGAACTATTGACTTTTTAGCATATAATAAGAAAAAGAAATGTGTTTCTATTCTTGACTGGAAGACTAATAAGAGTTGGGAATTTACAAATAGATATCAGAAGCTTAATGCGCCATTTAATTTCTTAGATGATTGTAATATTAATCACTATGAATTACAGTTAAATACATATAAAGCTATTTTGGAAAAACATACTGATATAAAAGTTGGTGAAATGAGATTGGTTCAAATTCCAAATTCAAATAAGTCTTTGATAGAAACACACGAATGTAGAGATTTACAAGAAACATTAATACCGTATTTAAATGGTAGAATAGAGAAAAAGGAAAAATAAAATGAAAGTAGAAGAAGTACAACTTACGAAGTTTCAGGTTAAGCAACTTTTTGAAGAGTTTAATCCTAGGCTTCAGGCTGAAGGTGTAAATGCTAAATATTCATGGTTCATCTATAAGAACTGTGAACAGCTTGTTCAGCTTTATAATCAGATTATGACAGAACTTTACGATGAACGTCGTGAACCTGAATTTCCGGAAGTGTTCAAGAAGACTCAGGAACTTATTGCTACCTATTGTGATAAGGATGAAAATGGACAGCCGGTTAAGGATGAACATGGTGGACCGACATTCAATAAGGATGGTCAAAAATACGTAGAAGAACTTACGAAGCTCCGTGAAGCTCATAAGGAATTTTATGAAAAATTAGATCAAAAAGATGCGAAAAACCGAGAAGTTTTAATGCAGGCTGTTTCCTTTATGGCAACTAAGCTTGAATTATCGGAATTCCCGCCGACCACAAAACCTTATATAATTGGTCTTTTAGGTTACTAATTTTACGAAAACCAGTCCTTATGACTGGTTTTTTTATTATAAATAATAGTGAACAATGATAAGTAATAAAGATACATTCAATATTAATCAAGTTGCTATTCCATTTACGAAGCAAGATTTTAATGATATAGTCCCAAGTTTTGTAAAAAATGGCTATATTCCTATTACGTATGACCAGCTTATTGAAACAATGGAAGAAATCTCGAGAGCAACTCAATATTCGGTAACAGTCAACCCGAATTCTATTTTTGCATCCTCAAATAATCCATTAGAAAAAACAGATGTAATTATTCAGGTTGAAGGAACTCAGACTTATACAGAATTCGTTGATAATGTAGTTAAGAATACCGAAGATTATACCTGGACAAATTTCATTACATATTCTGAGACTTTTAAGGATGAAATTAAGAATATGAAATGTCAGGCATATAAGAAGTATCTTTGGAACTATCATAATATTGATGCATGGTTTTCTGAAAAGAATATTGGTCTTTTAGATAGCGATAAAA
>Ga0326514_10000583_pt1 | contig 24847 bp, 25 predicted proteins | sample 3_2548_0518_D_FD_203653 | JGI IMG/M metagenome (GOLD analysis project Ga0326514, IMG submission 203653) | Bovine rumen microbial communities from UC Davis, California, United States - 3_2548_0518 | ecosystem: Host-associated > Mammals > Digestive system > Stomach > Rumen | place: USA... | reverse complement strand
CATGCCTTACGACACCTCCGACCTCAACTGCCAAAACGAGGAGAATCCTTTCATGGTGGGCGTGGGCATCGAAACCGATTTTTTGGACGGTGCCGTTCTCGACACCTTGACCGACATCAGCCAGATATCCGAAGCAGACCTTGAGAGATTCACGCTCATTGTTGCCGACAAGATCCGCGAAATCATGAAGAGTTTCCAAGTTCCCGACTCGCTGCTGCCCCAGACCGCCATCGTTTTCGGCCAAGGCGAAATAGAACACGAATCTGAGAACAACACTTACAACGACTACATTATGACCATCGCGCGAGCCGTTGTCATCGGGCTGATTAGCGAAAAAATTGCAGCCAATAGCGGGGACGTTCCAGCCGACACTGCAACCCAAGGCAGCCTGCAACAGCAAGAAGGCCAAAGCGATCTCATCATGGACGATGCCAAAACCCAAGGCCACATCGGCTACATCACCGCCGCCGACAACGACGAGCACACCCTTTGGCTCTTCTTCTACGACGACCAAGAGGAATGTAACACCATCATCACCCATATCAGCGAAGACATTATCATTAACAATAATTAACAATTCATTAAAATCTTAACCGTATGAAAAAAAATGTATTTTTCCTTCTGATGTGTGCTTTTGCCATGACTGGCATTGCACAGGCACAAAACCGTGGCGAAATCCAAGTGAAAGCCACCGGATTGGACAACGTGACGATTTCACAAGACCGAATCCCTTCTGAGGGTTCTTGGTTCTCCTACGTCGGCGATTATTCGTCACCACAAATCATCGGCATCGGAATGCCCTTCAATTGGGGTTACATGTTCCCCGCCGAGTTGATGAGCGAGTACAAGGGCTGCTCCTTCACCGAGTTCGGATTCTTGGATGCTGGCGAAGAGCAATTTGCCACCACCTACACCCTCAACATCTACACTGGCGGCGATATTGCCCCCGGCACTTTGATTCACACCCAAACCTTTGAAATCACCGGAACGGTCGGCGATGTGGTCACCTTCAGGCTCGACACACCCATCGAAATCGACGGCACAGAAAACATTTGGCTGACTTTCTACCATGACGGCTCCATCGAATATCCCGCTCCGGCCGTTGCCGACGTGGGCAACCCCAACAGCCGCTGGTTAGGCATCGACGGCTATGGCTGGATGGACGTGGCTTCGGTGAGCAGCGAGGCTTACAGTTGGTTGGCATGGGTTTATGTCGACGGCTACGACTGGATTGGCGAAAGCAACGAAGCCATTTCCGTATATCCCAACCCCACCTCGGGCAATGTGAACATCCTTGCTTCGGGCATCAATCACGTCGCAGTGATGAACGCCCTCGGCCAAGTGATTTACGAAAGCAACGCCGACGGCAACATGGCCACCCTCGACATGAGCCAATATCAAAATGGCGTTTACATGGTGCGTGTAACCACCGAAAACGGCCAAATCGTGAAACTCGTCACAAAACAATAACACCATGAAAAAGCTCTCCATTCTATTAGCGTTCCTGCTCTTTGGCGCAGGCCTTCGCGCACAGCAGACCAACCTCACCCAAGCCGTTGACTTCACCGTCACCGACTGCCACGGGCAGACCTACAACCTCTTCGAAATCCTAGACAGAGGTCAGGCCGTCTTCATCGACTTCTTCTTTTACACTTGCGGCCAATGCCAAGTGATTTCGCCCTACATTACGGGTTCCTATACCCAGATGGGCTGCAACATGCACGATGTGTTCTACATCGAGATTTCTTACATCGACAGCGATGCCGCCTGCCAGCAATGGGCCAACGAATATGGCGTAGAGTTCCCCACCGTCGGCAAGGACGGCGGCGGCAACGAGGTCTTCGACCTTTACGGCATCCAAGCCTGCCCCACGCTCGTCCTCATCATGCCCGACCGTAGCATCCCCATCCGTGGCCTGCTGGATCTCTATCCTTTCTCGGCTCAAGATGTGGTCAATGCCATGCAGCAAAACGGCTTGCAACCTCACGACTGCACGGGCACGCTGACCGTCAATCCGCAAACCATGCACATTTACAACGATGGAGAAACCTACCAGCCTGGCCAACTGACCATATCCAACATGACCGCTGAGGAAGTGACTGTCAACGCTTTCACCTCCGACCCCGTTTTTGCGTTGCAATGCCTGTATGAAGGACAAGACGTCACCGATGGCATGTCCGTTGCAGCCGGCCAAACCGCCACCGTGGAAGTGTATGTCGACGTGCCTGTAAGACAGTCTTTTGAAGGGAAAATGTACGTCAACACCACGGCGGGCGATTTTGAAGTCGACATCATCTATGAATCCACTGTTGGCCTCGATGAGAACGGCACAACACTGACTTTGTTCCCCAACCCCGCCAACGAAAGCGTGACCCTCCGGGGCGAAAACCTTGGCGAAGTGAGCCTTTACAACACATTGGGACAAAAAGTCGAGACCTTCTTCACCGACGAGTCGCAATTGGTCATCCCGACCGCCAAGTACCAAAATGGCATCTATTTCATCAAGACAAGCAACGGAATGACGCAACGCTTGGTGATTGCGCACGAATAAGGCACAAAAGCCTTTCGGCCAAATTCGCGGAATTATTTCCTCATAAAAACCAAAAAATGAGGAAATTTTTCCGCGATTTTTATGAAATATGAAAACCCGACATTGCATATCGGGGTGTGGTAGGGACGTCCCTTTGGGATTTTGACTTGACGCATTGTCATCGTCTGCGTCCCGCAGACGGCGGTGAGAGTTGTTATTAATGCTCTCTCTTTAATCGAAATCTATCTTTTTACTCTTTTTTCTATTGTTTCTCCAAGTTTTTGTATTTTTGCCCTCAAGTATCGCCTAAATAGCGGTGCGTTTTTATTGGAATAAACATAGCGTTAGTGCTAAATTCGGAATGTCCTAGAACCTCGGAAATTCGACAGACATTTACGTAACGAATAAGTGCCAGCGCCTGCGCTTGCGCAGGCTGGACTTATCTTCGTAAATGGGTTATCCGAGGACCTTAGGACATTGATGAGCGCCAATCTGCGCTTTTTCGTGTCCTGAGGTTCTTTGTTTGAACCCATCCCTTCCGAAAGATAGTCCTTGCGCTGCAAAACGATAGCGTATGCTCATTGACAACAAAGTAGATCGTTATCCTGACGACGGACTTGGCATCAAGACCGTATGGGATTTTATCAACCTGTATTCTGGCGAACAATCCGGCCAGACTGGAAAACTCGACATCGTGACGGGCTATTTCACCATTCGCGCTTTAAGCAAGCTCTATCGGGAACTGCCCAAAAATGACGAGTTCCGCATAGTTTCCTCGGAGATGGTGCGAGAAGAAAAACAACTGAACGACATCAAAGACTTGCTGAATGGCGACTTCTCCGTGGAAAGCTCGTTTCAATTGGACGAGTATGCCCAAGAAGCCAAGGCTTTCCTTGAACGCAACACCGTGCAAATCCGCGCCATCGCCAATGCTTTTTGCCATGCCAAGGTGTATATGTTCAAAAACAGTGTTCCACAGAACAATGGGTATTACTTGACAGGCAGCAGCAACCTTACCGATGCAGGGCTGGGCTTGAAAAAGACCTCGAATGTGGAATTGACCATTGGCGACTCTGTCAACAAGGCCAACTCCGATTATAAAGAGGTGTGCCGTTGGTTTGAGGACATTTGGAAGTCGGCCAAGGAGAAGATTCAAGACCCCAACAATCCACAAGCTGGGCTTATCAGCATAAAGGAATACTTCATCCGCATGATAGAAGAGTATTTCCGCAAATATACTCCAGAAGAAATCTACTATAAGATACTCTACGAACTGTTCAAGGCAGACCTTGAATTTGACAGCATATCCATTGAGCATCAGCAGGATATGTCGCTGCTACAGACCAGCGAGATATGGCGGACATTGTTCAACTATCAGCAAAAGGGCGTCATTTCGCTCATCAAGATGTTGCGCAAGTACAACGGTGCTATCTTGGCTGATGCCGTAGGCTTGGGAAAGACCTTCTCTGCTTTGGCGGTCATCAAGTTTTTCCAGATTCAGGGCTACACCACCATATTGCTCTGCCCAAAAAAGTTGCAACAAAACTGGACACAATACCTGAAAGGAGCGGGGTCGCGCTTCGACAAAGACAAATTTGACTATCAGGTTCGCTTCCATACCGATTTGCAGAACGAGAGACTGCAAACCAGCTATGACACCTATAAGCTCGATTATCTGCAAAGACGGGAGAAGCTGTTGATTGTGATTGACGAGAGCCACAACTTGCGCAACGAGAAATCGGGGCGCTACCAAGACTTGTTGGACAGCCTCGTCAAAGTACAATCACAGAAAGAAGGCCATCAGCTAAAGATTCTCATGTTGTCGGCCACACCTATCAACACAGGATTGCGTGATGTGAAAGGACAATTCAACTTGATTGGCAGAGGCAAAGATGATGCTTTTGACACCGATGACTTTGGCGTGGAATCGCTTCGCAACCTTTTTGCCGACTCGCAGCGCAAATACACGGAATGGTGCAAAAACTCCAATCGCACCATTGGCAGTTTCATTGCCATGCTTTCGCCCAAATTCTTCAACCTGACGGACAAGCTGATTGTGGCAAGGACACGCAAGCTGATTGAAAAGACATTAGGCGAGGATATGGGATTCCCTGAAAAGGCCAAGCCTTGCAATATATATAAAGGTGTTGACCATTTCGGCAAATACCAAACGACAGAAGAGATATACAAGGCTTTCGAGGAATTGACGCTAACCGCTTACCAGCCCAGCCTTTATATTCCTGATAGACCTGTTCAAGCAAGGAAGGGAGCCCAAAACGACTGGAATGACAATGTGAACCGTGAACGATTCCTTGTCAAAATGATGAGCATCTTGTTCATGAAACGGTTGGAAAGCTCGTGGTACTCTTGTATGCTGACCGTGAAGAAGGTGCTTGATGTGCATGAACAGACTCTTCAAAAAGTGCTGGACTTTGAGGAACATAAGAAGAATGGCGTTATCGATGTGGATGTGCCGGACGAGGACGAAAACTTCGATACTGACGATGTGTTCACGCTTCGCAAAGGCACTATCAATCTGAGCGACATGAAGAATCTTGGCGGATTCAAGCGTGGACTTCAACACAATGTGAAATGCCTGAACGAAATCTATTTGAGTTTGCAAGGCTTTGAACAGGATTACAGAAATGGTTTTGAACGTGATTTGAAACTCGATGAACTCGAAAAGTTACTCAAGGAGAAACAGCAGAGCGACAATAAGAAGATAGTCATCTTCACAGCCTATAGCGACACCGCCAAGTTCTTGTATGACGAGCTTCGGCATCGTGGCTTTGGCCGTATCGCTTCGGTTTCGGGTACTGCCATCTACACCTCAGGACAACAACATACCAAGGACTTTCAAGAAGTATTGCAGAGCTTTGCACCTTATAGCAAACTCTACAAGGAAAAAGACTGGAGCCAACTCTATGACGATGCACATCTTGACACGGAAAAGTATTTTGATGCCGAAAAGCGGCAATGGCGTGTGCCTTATTCAGTTTGGGAGCAACTTGTCAGAGCGAAGGAGCCAAATGTAGTTCGGCTGCTTGATGACCCCATTGACATTCTGATTGCCTCAGACTGCCTGTCCGAAGGTCAGAACTTGCAGGATGCTGACATGCAAGTGAACTATGACATCCATTGGAACCCAGTGCGTCTGATTCAGCGTTTTGGCCGTATAGACCGTATCGGTTCACCTAACAAGTTGATTCAATGTGTCAACTTTTGGCCTGCCACCTCGTTTGAGGAGTATTTGCATTTGGAGTCGCGCATCATGAACCGTATGGTCATTATGAATCTGACTGGTGCAGAAACTCAGCAACTGAATGATGACTATATTCAGATGGAGAAGGACAATCCGCTTGTGGACAAAAATGCAGACCGCCTGTTAGAGGAGTTGCAAAACAATAGCATCAGCGACATTGAGTCGCCTCAGACACTGTCCCTAAAGGACTTCTCGCTTGAAGTGTATCGTCAAGACCTGCTTGACTACTTCGAGAAGTACAAGCAGCAACTTGAAGGGATGCCCAACGGCATTTTCACCGGATTCCGCAACGAAGACACATTGTTTGAAAGCATCCCGGAGAGCCTCGTGGCCGTCATAGGCTACCCCAAACGAGAGTCGGCAAGTGAGAAATACCGCGAAATCTACCTGATGTGCCAGCCTGCCGACAAGTCGAAAGCGCCCACATTCACCGAGATGAACCGTGCCGAAATCCTTGACTTCCTGCGTAAGAACAGGCTGAAGGACCGATACGTGCCCGATTGGATTGAAACGCATCAGAATGAGCGCATCGCCAAACTTCAAGCCATTGTCCAGCAATGGATGGAGGAACAAGTGCCGCAACAAGCCACTAACGAAATTCTTCAGATAGCGAGGTCGCGCAAAGGTTTTAGCCCAACACCAAGTAAAGAAAGCAAGCGACTTGAAGAAAAATTCAGGAAAGAGGAATTTGATTTGATTGCATGGGAGTATGTCAGTAAATAAAACACGGAGCCATGAATACCATATTAAGAAAGTTTGTTGACGAATCGCTGTTTGATGCTTGCGCCGCATTGCTCAACCATCTTCACATTTCCTTCAATGAGATAACGCGCACGCCTGTTTCATTCGAAGGCCTTTATCCAGGGCCTCTGAGCAAGGCTTTACAAGAGATTATGTGCAAAGTGGAACACACCTATTTCATAGGCACGGTGGACGAAGCTTCGTTGTCGGGACAAGCCAAGGTGAAAAGCGGGGAAGATGTTACACAGGAGGCCGCTCAAGGTCGCTATACAGGGATGATGGTTTTTGCCGTTGAGATTCGTGATGGGCAGAAACTAACACGAACAGAATTGGCGACATTGACTCGTGGCTTCAACCGAATAGCCGCTGCACTGCCCGTTGTGCTTTTCATCAAGCAAAACGACAAATTAGCCTTGGCCACTTGTGAGCGTAGCGAATACACCCAACAATGGCGCGACGGTGAAAAGCTCGGCAAGGTGAGTTTGCTTCGCGACATCAACTGCCAGCATCCCCATCGTGGACATATCGATGTTTTGAATTCGATTGGCGATAGAGCTTATACTTCGTTTGACAAACTCTACGAGCATTGGAAGGATGTTTTTTCAAGTGAACTGCTTACGCAGAAATTCTATTCCGAATTGCAGAACTGGTATTTCTGGGCTGTGAAGAATGTGTCGTTTCCAAATGATATTGAAGATGATACAGATGACCAAAAGTATAATAATGAGAATGTCATCCGACTTATTACCCGCTTGATGTTTGTATGGTTCCTCAAACAAAAGCATTTGGTGAATCCTGATTTGTTTGATGAAGAAAAACTGCATAGTATTCTGAAAGACTTTGACCCTCTAAGCGAGGAGTCCAACTATTATGTAGGTATCATCCAGAACTTGTTCTTTGCCACACTAAACCAAGAGATTTCCAAGCGAAAGTTTATCCAACCCTCTCGCATCATTGACAAGAACTATCACAACATCAAAACATACTATCGTAACCAAAAGCTTTTTATTGACGAAAACGACGAGGAGAAGATTATCAGTTACTTTAATCAGTCACCTTACGTCAACGGCAGTCTCTTTGAATGTCTTGACAACAAACAATATGACGGAAAAACGTTCTATTGGGATGGTTTTAGTCAGCATAAACGCTTTAAGAATGGGTCATTGAAACAAGCAGTAGTGCCAAATTATCTATTCTTCACGGAAGAGGAAGGCGTAGAAGTGGATATGAAGGATGAATATGGGAAAACTTCAACCTACAAAGTGAAAGTATCTGGCTTGTTATCCATATTGACCAAATATCAGTTTACCATAGAGGAGAACACACCTTTGGATGAAGATGTCGCTTTGGATCCAGAATTGTTGGGGCGTGCTTTTGAAAATCTTTTAGGCGCATACAATCCTGAGACGCAAAAGACTGCCCGTAAGAACACGGGGTCTTATTATACCCCTCGCGATATTGTGAACTATATGGTTAGAGAGAGCTTGCTGTCGCATCTGTGTTCATCTTGTCCAACCATTCCAGTAAGCATCATTAACTCTTTGCTGGACTACCATGAGACGGGAAGACCTGATGGTATCACAGACGAACAAATTCAGCAGATTGTTGATGCCGTCTATCATTGTCGGGTTCTTGATCCTGCCTGTGGCTCTGGGGCCTTTCCTATGGGCGTGTTGCAGATGCTTGTCCACATCCTTCGTAAACTTGACGAGAACAATAAGTATTGGTACAAGATTGTGATGGATCAAGCTATGGAAGAGATGAAAAGGATTGGCTCTGAAACAGAAGAAGAACGTCAACGCTTGTCTGATGAAATCACTCGCACTTTCGAAGAAAAAGTAAACGACCCTGACTATACTCGTAAGCTTTACATCATAGAGAAATGTATCTACGGCATAGATATTCAGACTGTTGCTGTACAGATAAGTCGTCTGCGCTGTTTTATCTCGCTTCTGTGCGAACAGCCCACCAACAATGACCCGAAAAAGAACTATGGTATCAAACCTCTTCCTAATCTGGAAACCAATTTTGTAGCCGCAAATACACTTCTCTCGTTGAAGTTAAGTAAAGAGGAAGAAACATTATTGCGTGATGACGAGGTAACACCACTTATCTCTGAACTTCGTGAAATTAGGCATCTGTTATTTATGCCTCGTGATAATCAAGCAAAAAGACGTTTGAAGGAAAAAGACGAGGATGTTCGTCAAAGAATAGACGAGAAGATTCAAGAAATCTATAACAGAAGATTGGCTGAAGCCATTGCGTTGCAAGATACCGCAATAGCAGACATCAATGCTAAACTTTCTGCAATGGCTGATGATTTCGACGAGAGTCAAACGGAAGAGGTAACTGAATATGACATCTTTGGAAATGCTACAAAGAAAAAGGTGAAGAAAGCCAATCCGAAGACCGTATTGCTTGCCAAACTGAAAAATGCTCAGGACGAGAAGAATCGCTTGGAAAACGATAATCGTCTGAGTTACATCATCAAGAAGATAAGGCAGTTGGTTTCGTGGGATCCGTTCGACCAGAATATTTCCAGTTTGTTCTTTGAGCCAGAATGGATGTTTGGAGTCACTAGTGGTTTCGATGTGGTGATAGGCAATCCTCCTTATATACAATTGCAGGCAGAAAGAGGCAAATTGGCAACATTGTATGAGCCATGCGGTTTTGAGACATTTAACCGTGGCGGTGATATCTATTGTCTTTTCTATGAAAGAGGTCATCATCTGTTGAAGCCAAAGGGAACTTTATGTTACATCACATCCAATAAGTGGATGAGGGCAGATTATGGAATGGATTTAAGATTATATTTGACTCAAAAAACTAATCCTATATGCCTAATTGATTTTGGCGAAACGCATGTTTTTGAGAGCGCAACTGTTATGACAAACATTTTAATCATCCAAAATACAGAAAAGAGATGTGAGTTAGTTGCTACTCAAATAGAGGATGATTTTACCACTCCTAGCACTCTAAAAGAATATGTAACCACCCATAACTTAATATGTCATTATGATGATGATGAAAAGTGGGTAATAATGACTGATGACAAAAGAAAACTCAAGAAGAAGTTGGAACTAAAAGGGAAGGCATTAGAAACATGGAATCTAAGTATATATCGTGGTATACTTACAGGTTGTGATAATGCGTATTTCATAGACGGCCAAAAGCGTATGGAAATATTAGGTGGTTGTGCTGATGAAGATGAAAGAAAAAGAACCAATATACTTATTAGAAGAATGCTTCGTGGCAAGGACATCCAAAAATATGGAATTAAGCCTATTGAAAGATGGATGATAAATGTACATAACGGAGTTAAGAAAGCTCTTGATAGAATAGAAATCCACGACTATCCTGCAATAAAGAGTCATTTGGATAAATACTGGGATAAGTTGTCGAAACGATCAGATAAAGGTGATACACCCTATAACCTTAGAAACTGTGCGTACTTATTAGCTTTTGACCAACCCAAAATCATTTATCCAGAAACTACAAAGTTTATGCCTTTCTATTATGATGAGAACAAGTATCTTACAACAAAAACTTGTTTTATTATGATAGGTGAACATCTGCCATATCTAACCGCTCTTTTCAATTCTTCATTATTCAAATATATTTTCAGAGAGGACTTTGGCGTATTATTTGGTGGAGCAAGAAGTCTTAGTAAAACCTTTTTTGACAAAATTCCTATTCTCGAAGTCGATGATGCGACAGATGCAGAATTCCGAGAGTTGGTTCTTGACATTCAGAAAGCATATTCTGACGAGAAAGCAAAAGAGATTGACCAACGTATCTTTGACCTTTATGGATTAACCCAAGATGAAAGAGACAAAATCGGATATATTGATTTTCATGGCGACAATGATGATGAAGATGACGAAGAAGATGAATAGAAGATGAATAATAGTGGGTGCTGGCCGTCATGTCTATTAGCTCAATTGCATAACTATTGAAGATCTAATCTGCATCCTTAATCCTGAAAGCATCTGCGGGAAAGGCTGCATCAATGAGGTATTCCGAGTGGTGAAAAGCAACGAGATACGGCAATAGGGCGAAGCGGTTGGTTTTGGGGGCTTGAGAGAGGATGGGGGTGGAAATTGAGAAATGTGAGGACGTAATGTCTTATTGATTAAAAAGTTGAAATACAGCTTTTTATTAGTTTTTGATGCATCTTTTGGAATATTTTTTCATAAAATGTTGCAATTGATTGGAATATTTTTTGTACTTTTGTTGCCTAATTAAAAATATATACCCATATGAATAGAGAATACTTTATCCCGTCATTGTTTCCATTGAAACAGAATTTCAATCCAGAAGAATTCAAGTCTTCTTGCCTCGGCTCAGGTCTTGAAGAAAGCATTAGAATTGGTGTGACAGAAGGTCTTGCTGCTACGAACGTAGTTTTTGCAAGTGGTGATATGTCATATCGATTGCATGGACAGTTCCTTCATGAGAAGATTTTTAATTGCATTCAATCTGCCACTAATGAGCACATGCCTACGGAGAAAATCGAGTTCGTCTCTTCTGTCGAAGGTAACAGGAAATGCTTTTTTAGGTATAAAGAATACGTCTTTGTGCTTCGAAGAGAAGGCGTGAATTTGTTAGAAACTGGACCTAATCAAGTAATTAGAAATCAGATTGCCGATAACCATATCATCAGCATTTGTTATTCATTGGATGCGTTGAGAGAGAGCGTACAATCGTTATCTCTGCAGTATATTGAAGGACAAAATCCTATATGGACATATAATATCACCGATAGCATGCACGTTCTTAATATTGATGAGCAAGTGGAATTACCAGAGAAGGAGCATGTGAAAGCACGTTTAAAGCCTGGAATAAAAGAAGGTATTTGTCATGAATCCGTATAATTATGACTTGTTAGAGACAGCAAGACATCTTCGGCAACTCACACAAAAAGAGGTTGCAGAAAAAGTAGGCGTATCTCAATCTTGGTTGTCTAAGGCAGAACATAGTGTTCAAGAATTGCCAGAAGACATAATGAATAGGCTGTTCGATTTGTACGAACTGCCTATGGAGTTCTTCCTTAACGGTAATTCCGTTACACCTGTGGGTCATTTGTTTTACAGGAAGCGTTTGACCATATCAGATAAGGTAATAGATTCTTTTGTTGCCAAGATTCAAATCATAAAGGGTATTATTGATGAATTGATGACGGCGATTGATTTACCCGAGTATAAATTAAACAGCTATGATCCTTTGGAATATTCCCCAAAGGAGATTGCCGATAGAGTTCGCTATGAACTTGGCATTGCCCGAGGTCCAATACCTAATCTGACGAAACTTTTAGAAGACAAAGGTGTCATTATAATCAAGCTTGATTTTGGGACAGAAAAAATAGATGGATTGACGACGGTTACTGCGGTTAATCGAAAAATTATGTTCATCAATGAGCAGATGCCAAATGATAGGATACGTTTTTCACTGGCGCATGAATTAGGGCATTTGGTAATGCACATCGAGAAAACTCCTCGTTCTGTTGAAACGGTTGAAGATGAAGCAGACATGTTTGCGTCTGAATTTTTGATGCCAGAGAATGAAATTGCACCTTTCTTACATGAGTTGGATTTGCCTGTATTAGCGCAGTTAAAGAGACGCTGGAGGGTGTCTATGCGTGCTTTGATTCGTAGGGCGAAGGATGTTGGCGCAATTAGTCAAGAAGAGTATAGGAGATTCCAGATTCTGTTCTCAAAGAAAGGATATAATAAGAATGAACCTGTAATGTTGCCAGTGGAGCAACCTACATTATTATCCGAGACATTGGATTTGTATAAATCCGAGCTGGGTTATTCTGATTATGACTTAATGCAAATAATGCGGATTGGTCAAAAGGATTATAATTCCTGGTTCGGAGATAAGCCAAGAATTATTCAACTTTTTGGCGGTCAAAATTAATCCAAAATGTTCATTTTTTGTTGCCTATTCGCCAATTACAAAGGAAACGTGTACAAGTTTAAGGAGATTCCCGCAGGGTCTCCTTTTTTTTGTGCCCTCACGAAAGGGCTGGATAATCTTTATTCGGGACGTAAAGACCTCTTGTGCTTGTATCCTCTAGTTAGAACCGTATGCCTCCTCAAGCACCTTCTCCAAATACGGCTTGTATTCAGTCGGTGTGCGCTTGCTGCAATACATGGCGTAGACCAGATTAAGGTACTCTTCTCTGTCTAAATGGCATTTGACCACCAAATCGTCAAACTGTTGCTGCAAGCTCCAGTCATCGCCGCGTAGAAAACCATAGTCGAACTGCATTACCGTGCGGACAGGAAAGCAGAAACGACCGCCCGTTGGAACGTCGCCAATCTCTACATCGGGTTCAAACACATACGACACCACTTTGCCGTCTGCATCACGGTTGATGCCGTGTTTTATCTGATTGTCGGGGACACCTGCGCGTCTTTGGCTGGTCGTGAAATGGATGACAACCTTCACATCTTCGTCCCTAAATATGCTGATGGCATATTTGTATTTGGGATTGTTTATGTTTTTGGCAAATCCGTATGTGACAGTGCCGGGTTCAAACATGGAGTGCCGAATTAAGAGAAGCCTGCATCATCATGCCATCCAATGCTTCAGCATAGATTTCCTTTCCTTCGGTATCGTTCAAGTCGTTAAGACAAATCGGATGTTCTGAACGGCCTGTCTCATCGAAAATGATATGATGATGCGACACCGTTTGCGACCACAACGAGTCTTCGCTGTGCGTCTCGTCCGTCAAGTCATCGGCTGACTTGTCCTTACAATAGGCAATCACGCTATTGATGATGTCCATTTCGTATTCGCTAAAGCCCTTCAAATCTTGGTCGATAGCGTAGGGATTCGTCTTGTTGGCGGCCACATGCCATTTGCCATCATCTTCTTTGGCACATGTCACAAAATTTGCAAAAGCGCCGTCCTTGACTTCATAAATGCTTGGAGCCACAGGACCTTTCTTCCATGCGTAATAGTCAAGCCATGTTAGCGGAATGGCTCGCATCTGCACGGATTTCTCGTCCATGAGGTATATTACTTTCAGTAACTTGCGCAAATAAATATGCGGCATCTGGCTGCATATATATTCGAGCAATGCACCTATCTTGTTTGCATTTACCCGTAATCCCAAATTCGAATTCATGGATTGTTTTATTATTCTCACGCTGCAAAATTACTGTTTTTTTTGAAATCTGTTTGTTGATTTACAAAAATTTGTGAGAAAACAGCGCCGACATCTAAACGGGGGTTAAGGCTCATATCCAATTCATAGGCAAAATATCATAAACGATAATGTATTTTTCAGACGCAAAATCTATTTCGAAAGCCATCGGCCTCAAACCTTCAAGAACCCGCGATTACCTCAAACAACTCGTGGACGAAGGCATCCTTGAGGTGGAGGGAGAGTATAAAAACAGGAAGTATAGGATTAACAAAAAAACACAAATTCCGTGGCAAAATAAATAATTATCGAATTATTTTGTATTTTTGCCACGCAAAAAGAAGTTAAAAAAGTCAAAAATGAACACAATCACAGGCAGAAACCTGAAAGCCTTGCGTGAGGCCAACGGCTATACGCAGGAGAAAATGGCTGAATATCTTGGTGTTGGGCGTTCAGCTTACGCCAACTATGAGGCAGGCGAGCGCGAAACGCCTTTGGAAGTGCTGCAAAAGGCGGCGGATTTGTTCGGCTGCGAATTGGCACTTCTCTTTGAGGAAGATGAAACGGCAGTCCGCAATATGCTGGTCTGCGCTTTCCGCGCTGATGACCTTAGCGCTGATGATATGCGAGAAGTGGCCTCGTTCAAGAGCGTTGTGATGAATTATTTGAAGATGGAAAGGTTGTTGGGGAAATGAAAAAGCTGAACCTTGAAACGGCTGAAATCCTTGCAGGAAAGATGCGAAGCGAGTTACTGCGTGTTTCCGCAACGGAGCCGCTCAATATGAAAACAGTCCTCCGTCAATTGAATGTGATGACGCTCTATCGTCCCTTGTCGGACAAACTGTTTGGATTGTCTTTGTTGACCCCAGACAAGAAGCATCGATTCATGTTGGTGAACAGCAATTCGAGGCGGGGACGACAACATTTTACCATTGCGCATGAATTGTATCATTTGTACTACGATGAGAATCCCCAACCGCATTTCTGCGACAACTCCATCTATACCGATGCCGCTGAGAGGTCGGCCAACCTGTTCGCTTCCGCTTTGCTGATGCCCAAGGAAGGTTTGCTGAAAAACATTCCATCCGATGAGATTGTCAGCAAAAGTGTCAGTATTGACACGTTGCTTCGGATGGAGCATCTTTATGGGGTTTCGCATCATACTTTGGTGGTGAGGCTGAAAGAATTGCACATTATCAGTCCTGTGTCAGCTGATGCGCTGTTGGCGATTTCGATTACGCAGGAGGCGGCTTTGCGGGGATATGATGCCGAACTCTATTCAAAAGGAAACGAGGGATTGGTCATCGGTGATTTTGGCTCCAAGGCTCGTAAGTTATTCGACGAGGAAAGGATTTCCGAAGGCCATTATCTCGAACTGCTTAACCTAATCGGCTATGGCGAAAGTCAAAATCATACTGGATGCTGACGTGTTGATTCATTTCGCCAAGGCGGGACGGCTAAACATGTTGCCGGAAATATTGCCGGAATATGAACATGTCGTTTTGAGTACGGTATATGATGAGATTGGATCCACTCAAGACCAGTTGGACAACCAAATCTTTTTTCTGAAGAACATTTCAAAGGAGGAATTCAATCCGACAGGGGAGATGATGGTCGAGTATGCCAGGCTTTTGCAGACTTTTGGCAAAGGAGAGAGCGCTTGTATGGCCTATTGCCGTTATACCCACAATGTTATCGGCAGCAGTAACTTGAAAGACATTAAAGAGTATTGTGAAAAACAGCAAATCACCTATCTGACTACGATCGACTTCCTTTATTATGGAATAAAGCGAGGAAAGATGTCGGTTGAAGAATGTGAACAGTTTGTCAAGGAAGTGGTGGCAAAAGGAAGCAAGCTGCCAACGGTGGATTTTGGAAAGTATTTGCCTAATGCCCTGATATAAATTGGAAAAGGCGAAGAAAAGGGCGGATAAAATTGCCTATAGCCAGATGCATCTGGTATTCGAACCGATAGCTTCGATGAATGAAGAGGAATCTGATAAAACGACAATAAAAACGGAAAATCGAAATCGAAATGAGGAAAATCGGCGACAAATCATCGATTTTATCGCCGATAACGGGATTTCAGACGCAAAATCCATTTCGAAAGCCATCGGACTCAAGCCCTCAAGGACCCGCGATTACCTCAAACAACTCGTGGACGAAGGCATCCTTGAGGTGGAGGGTGAGTATAAAAACAGGAAGTATAGGGTTAAGAAGAAATTCCCTACCTTTGCCGAAAATTGGAATTTATGTACAGCCTGAATTACAAAGTACAATTTTTCAAAACCTCAAACTTAAAACTTAACCCAACACCATGGCAAGCAACCCCGACTTCGTTCAATACATCGCCGACCAATGCGCCAAAGCGGGCGAAATCACAGTGAAGAAAATGTTCGGCGACTACGGCATCTACTGCGACGGCATTATCTTCGGCCTCATCTGCGACAACCGCTTCTACTTGAAGCCGACCGAGGCTGGTCGCTCGCTATTGCGCAGCGTCGAAATGCGTCCGCCATACGACGGCGCGAAAGACTATTTCTTCATTGACGATGTGGACGACTGTGATTATGTTTCTGAACTCGTCCGGGCGACTTGTAAGGAACTATCGATGCCGAAACCGAAACGGAAAAAATGAATCTCAAAACTGAATAATATGCCCAATCCAACAAACAAACAAGAACTTGTGGCCGCCATGACCGATGGCTACGCCAAACTGAATGAGCAAATTGCCAAGATGAGCGAAGAAGCCATGTTGGCTCCTTTCGACTTCGCCGCTGACCCGAAGAAATGCGGTGTGCGCTGGCAATACGACCACTGCCTCCGCGACCTGCTGATTCACCTCTACGAGTGGCAGGTGCTGATGCGCGAGTTCGTGAACAACATCCGCGAAGGTCACCCGCGTGACTACCTGCCCGACGAGTACCGCAAGAACTACCACGAAATGGACAAGATGCTGGTGGAGAAGCACCAAAACACACCTTTGGAGGAGGCTAAGCGGCTGCTACACGAAACCCACGAGGAAATGCTCCGCCTCGCCGAGAGCTTCACTGAGGAGGAACTCTTCACCAAAGGCTACTACAAAAACACCTACACCACCGACATGGCGGCCTACTTCGTGAGCGTCACTTCAAGTCCATACGGGCAAGCGGTGAAGTTGCTGAAGACGCATCAGAAAAACCACAAATAGTGTTTTTGTTCAAGAAAAGTTGTATTAATGCAGCGTTTCTTGAATATAACAACTTAAATGAAAGACCACATATCTTCTAGACCCATGAACAACAAACCCACAGAAAAGGCCAATGTCGCCAATGATGCGCTGTATGAATTCGACGCCATCATCATCCAAAACGAGGGAATGGATGCTGCCTACGTCGAGGTGCCTTTCGACATCAAGGCAATCTTTGGAAAAGGACGCTTGGCGGTTCATGCCACTTTTGACGGCGTGCCTTACGACGGCCAAATCGTCAAGATGGGAACACCTTGCTTCATCATCGGGGTGAGGAAGGACATCCGCAAACAGATGGGCAAGAGTTTTGGTGACACGGTACATGTAACTTTTTGTGAACGACAATTAAAACAACAATAAAATGACTAAAACAACTATCATTATGGCACTGATTTGCACTTTAGGAATGGCTTCGTGCCAAGCACAAACACATCAACCTGCACCACCCACAACTGAAGGTGAGGCTGCAACGGTTTATATGACCACCGACATCAGTCCGGAAGGGTTGGTGCGCATCTATGAAGCCTTGGGCGTGGAGGCTCAGGGTCGCGTGGCGGTGAAAATCTCCACCGGCGAATCGCAGAAAAGCAACCACCTTCGCCCCGAATTGATTAAAAACTTGGTGCAAAAGGTGAATGGCACCCTCGTGGAGTGCAACACGGCCTACGGCGGCAACCGTGGCAACACCGAAAAGCACCGTAAGGCTATTGCTGAACGCGGTTACAACGACATCGCCACCGTCGACATTATGGACGAGGAGGGAGAAATCCAGTTGCCCGTCAAGGACACCAAGCACCTGCAATACGACATCGTTGGCTCGCACTTGCAAAACTAAGACTTTATGATTAATTTGGCACATTTTAAAGGTCACGCTATGGGCGGCTTTGGCGGCGTGCTGAAGAACCAGTCGATTGGCGTGGCATCGAGTGCCGGAAAACTCTACATCCATTCCGCAGGCAAAAGCCAGACGCATTGGACGATTGCCAACCAAGATGCTTTCCTTGAGTCGATGGCGGCGGCGGCACAGGCCGTACACGACTATTTCAAGCAGGAAGGCAAGGACATCGTGTACATCAATGTGATGAACAACATGTCGGTGGACTGCGACTGCGACGGTCATCCTGCCGCACCGCGCATCAAGGACATCGGCATCCTGGCCTCCACCGACCCCGTGGCCCTCGACCAAGCCTGCCTCGACCTCGTGTTCAACCATGTTAGCAGCCAAGGCGACGACGCCAAGCCGCTGCAAGACCGCATCAACAAGAAACATGGCACCCATACCGTGGAATACGCCGAACAGATCGGACTTGGGACGCGGAAATATACCATTGTGAATATTGACGATTAAAAAAACGGCGAATTGCTCGAATTAAACGAATTTTATTGAGTTCTGTTTGATTGCTTTATACTACTAAGCCATAACACTTTGGTTGGTGGTGTGCCAGCAAGGGTTATTAAGATGATTGAGAACGATATTTGAGATACATTCACCTTTGATGTAACGTAACCCCCTCCACCTTGCCCTTACTGTCGAGAGTATAATAGGCGCAAAAGAAATCAGCGGAGATTGGGGGATTATAGACAACTGCAATAACGTAACGGTCGTCGACCTGCTCCACCCACTGGATGTAACCATACTTTCCGAAGTTGCGGCCTCGTGCCGACATATCCCGATCTATGGCAGCCATCATCATATCTATTCCGTCTATACGATTCAAGTAAATCGGGTCAAGGCGACCTAAATACTTTACATTTCCAATATATACCAACCGTCCTTTGGCATCGAATCCACGACAGATGGTGTCGGAATATATTTTGTAATAATCGCCTTTTTTATACCTTTTTCGTTCTGAAACCCCGCTGCCATCCTTTTTCTCGCGATACGCCCAAATATACTTCGTGGAAAAATGCTGATATCCACTAATCTCAACCGTATCTATTTGTGACAGAACCGCTTTTTTCAAGGCAGTCGGCAATTGTTCAAAACTATATGGCTCTTGTATAGGCCACCATATTTGAAACAACGTCTTCTGGTAAAGCCCACGAGGCTCGTTGTTACGCCCGTCCACTTCGTGGATGGTTGGACCATTGACATCATAAGTAAGCAATTTGCCTTTAGTGAGATTCAGATCGGCATTCCAAAAGTTGTCATCTCCGTCAAAAACTGTCATATAGTGGAGATCAGGACGGGATCGGAATGGGAAAAATTCTTTATCTTCAGGCATCACTTCACTATTGTGTATGCAATTGATATGTACGCAGGTGTCACCTTCGGGATTGAGGTAAAAGACATACTGCCGAATATATTGATAAAAGTAAGGAGTGGTAAAAGCCCTCTGGATGATTTGCGCAGAATCGGCGCGCCTGTCCAAGACTTTGGCCAACATGTTTTCCGCACGTTGCACATCTTGAAGCCCAACCTCGCAGCAGTCCTCAAATTGATGCCCCAACAATATCCCAACTAAAAACACACAATCTTTCGCCTCAATCAAATAGCCGACCGGCCCTTCAGCGTTTCGGCATTCCGTGAATCTATAGTTCGTGTCAACACGAATAAAACCACTGGATTGCTGGCGCTCCAATTCAAAATCGATTTCCACGGGCACCATCTCCGTAATCGTCACAGGTTCCAAATGCGGAAGCTCTTGTGCACTAACATGTTGCATGAGAAGCAAAAAGAACAAGAAAACAAGAATCTTTTTCATGGCATGGTTTAGTTTTTTTGTCGCCGCAAATATACCAATTTCGACGAAATTCCCTATCTTTGCATTTTCACAAATACCACATCATAAATGAAAAAAATCATCATCATCGATGGAGGCCCGCGAGCGACTTTCAACACGGCCTCGATGCTCAAGAAATTCGCTGAAGGAGCCGGTTCCGTCAGCGACGAAATCAAGGTGAAGACCATTCGCCTCTATGCCCTCGACTACAAAGGCTGCATGTCGTGCATGGCCTGCAAAATCAAGGGCAAAGCCTCGCAAGTGTGCAAATACAAGGATGCCTTGACTCCTGTCTTGGAGGAGATTGCACAAGCTGACGGTTTGGTATTAGGTTCGCCCAACTATTTCGGTGAAATCACTGGCCAGATGCGGGCTTTTTTGGAGCGTTTGGCCTTCCCTTGGCTCTCCTACAACGACTATAGCATCACCGCCCCGAAGCGGATGCCCGTGGTGCTGGTGGAAACGCAAAATGGTGGCGTGGGCGGCAGCAACTGCAATGGCTACGGCACGATGGAGCCTTGCATCGCCAAAGCCCTCGGACAACCGGAGAAACTGTTTGCCAACAACACCTACCAAGTGAAAAACTACGCCAATTTCGAGTTGGGAGGATTCTCGGAGGAAGCCAAACGCCAGTATCGCGAGGAGCACTGGGAAGAAGACTTGCAAAAGGCTTTCGATGCTGGGAAACGGATGGCGGAAACGATTATTAAGGCGTGATGAGGAAGCTGTTATTGGTTTTGGCCTTGGTCTGTTCATTTAGTATCTTCGGGCAATCCATCGACACGATAGCGGTGCGCTCGGCCATCGAGAGGCAGTTGGTCACCTATCCCGAATCCACTTTGCAGGACATCTACAAAAGTTTCTACCAGGAGCATTTCGGTCCGGGCCATATCATCAGCGACACGGCCTCGGCGCGACGCTATCTGATGCGCGAACTCTCGGAAATGGGCAAAACCCAATCGCCTTATTTTGAGCCTACGGGCAGCCAAGGCGATTACGTCCGCGTTTATCTCTCTGCCATTGCCGACAGCCTGATTACCGCCGAGCAACTTTTGGATGCCTTCGTCAGAAGTGCCAATTCGAGGCAAGAGCCTGCGGTCAGTTGGTTGGAGAAATGGGAAGCCATCGTCAGCATCATCCAAGCGAACAAGATGAAAATCGAAGGCTTTGAGACCGACCTTCCCCTACTGACCGAAGCCGCCCGAAACAGCCAAGCCGTACACCACAGCCGCCGTTACAACGAAGCATATCACCCGCATTACCGCATCGTAGAACGCGGGCTTTTTGAAAGGGCGTTGGAACAGGCGTTGAAATGATTCCCCGAAATTTGCGAACCATAAGTATCAGTTTTTTTGTCGGCATAGTGGGAAAAATGTTTACTTTTGCGGATTGAATGACAACATCTCACGACATAGCACCAACTGACATTCAACGGATTGAAAACCTCTCAACCAAAATAGAGCGGCTTGTCGTTGATGCCCGCAATAAGGTTGCCACTACCGTGAATTGGGCCGTGGTTTATTCACATTACGAAGTGGGGAGATATATTGTTGAAGATGAACAGGATGGCAATTACAGAGCCGCCTATGGAAAGAAAATTCTCCAAGGAGTATCTGAAAGATTGACAGAACGGTTGGGGAAAGGATGGTCGGTGGAGAATCTGACATTGATGCGGAAGTTTTATGTGGTGTATTCAGATTCCGTAACCAGCGGTTACGAAATCCAAGACAAAAATCGTAACCCGTGGTTACCAATACGCCTTGTATCTACCGGACAAAAAAATCCTCCAACAGAAACTGAAAGAATGGATTGAAGAACAGAATGAACAAATGTAAACAAATTTAACTTATTATGAAACAACCCATTAAAGTAACAGAAGCCATTTTTCCGATGCCCGTTTTGCTCGTGGCCACCTACAACGAAGACGGCACCATCGACGTGATGAACGCCGCTTGGGGCACCATGCTCGACCGCGACCGCGTTGCCCTCAACCTCACCGAAACCCACAAGACCGTGGAAAACATCAAGCTACGCAAGGGCTTTGTCGTCCATATCGCAGATGCAGCCCATGTGGTCGAGGCCGACTATTTCGGCGTTGTGTCGGGCAAGACCGAGAAGAACAAGTTCGCCAAGAGCGGCCTCTCCGCGACCAAATCCTCATTGGTGGATGCTCCCATCATCAACGAACTGCCCATCGCTATGGAGTGTGAGTTCATCGAATACCAAAGCGACGACACTGGTCTTGGCGTCATCGGAAAAGTGTTGCAGACCTCCGTCGAGGCCGACAAGATGAAGGACGGCAAGGTTGATATCGAAGCTCTGCAAGCCATCACTTTCGACCCCTACACCCACGGCTATTATCAAGTCTCGAAGCGCGTTGGCGAGGCCTTCAAGGACGGATTGAAGCTGAAGTAATGAATAAGTAAAACTTAAGAAACGTATTTGCTCGGTGGCATTCCAAAGTGTTTCTTGAACATCTGCGTGAAATGCGCCGAATACTTAAAGCCCAGCTCATCGGCGGTCTCGGTGACGGTCTTGCCGCTGATGAGCATGTCGCGGGCACGCTGCATGACGAAATTACGGATGGCTGTCGTGGCAGTCTCACCTGTCAACTCGTGGATGAGGTCTCCGAAGTAGTTTGGCGAAAGGAACAATTCCTGCGCACAATACTTCACCGACGGGATTCCCAGTTGGCGCTGTTTGCCTTCGTTGTAATAGCGCACAAGGAGGTTCTCAAAGCGGTTCAGCAAATCGGAATAGGTCGGCAACGAGGTGGACAATTGCTGCGCATAAAAACGCGCAATATGCTCCAAAACCAACCCGATGTAATGCACCAGAATATGCTGCGTATGTTCATCGTCCCTGCCGTTTTGTAGTTCCTGACGGATTTGCTCCAAAAAGCGTACAATGATTTGCCGTTGCGCTTCATTGGTCAGCAAGGCCTCGTTGGTGTTGTACGAAAAATAGGTGTATTGCGACATCCTTCGTCCGAGTTCGGTGCCTCGGATCAGTTCGGGGTCGAACAGCAAAGCCCAGCCTTTGGTCTGGATTTCCTCGCCTGTGTCACTCTTGCCTCCGATTTGTCCGGGCGAGACGCACATGATGGCATGTTGGTGTAGGTCGTAGCGCAACAGGCCGTATGTAAGGTTTTCCAAAAACTCATCTGCGATGAAAATACCATAGACGTCATAGTTGTTCAGGCTGTGGCGGCAATGCTCCAACTCATCGTAGTGGATGACGCTGACCAAAGGATGCAACTCGGGCGCACCGATATAACGCGCATAATCATTGACGCAGTGAACTTTCAACATTTGCTGTTTCATGGCTGCAAAAATAGGAAAAATCACTTTCCGAAAAATCAGTTGTTTTATCCGTAAATCATATAACCCGTTTTCGTGTTGGTTGTTCTATTTTTGCTGCGTAAAACATTATCAACCAATAATAAGATGAAAGAAACGAAAATCGCATTGGGCACTTGGGCTTGGGGCGCAATCTTATTTCTATTATCTTTGCCAAAAAATTAAACCGTGATTCAAATTATGAGAAAAATCTTGATAATCACCATTATGACAGCAATCGCATTAAACGCCTCGGCCCAAATCGACCTCCACAGCCACGCCATCACGAAAGGTTACCTCGATTACATCAAGGCCAATGGTTCCGAGATGGACGAAGGTTTCCCCATCCCTGCTTGGGATGCGGAACAACATATTGCCTTTATGGACAAGGCGGGCATCCAAACCGCTGTGCTTACCATGCCTGCACCTCAACCTTGGTTTGGTGACGCGGAGGCTTCTGCAGCAGTGTGTCGCAGTTATAATGAAGAATGTGCCGCATTGAAAGCACGCTATCCTGGGCGTTTCCTTTTCTGCGCCGCGCTGCCACTGCCAGACGTGCCGCATGCACTGGAGGAGGCACGCTATGCTTTGGAAGTTTTGGGAGCCGATGGCATTAAATTGGCGACAAACAGCTACGGCCAATACCTCGGCGACCCTGCTTTGGACACGTTGATGGCCTATCTCAACCAGCAGAGCGCCGTCATCATCTTGCACCCGCACAAACCCTCAGCGGTCAATGCACAACTGATTGCTGACGTGCCTTTGGCCAGTTATGAATACTTGGCCGAAACCACGCGCACGGTGCTCAATATGGTGGCACACAATGTGTTGGTGCGTTATCCGCATCTGAGAGTCGTGGTGCCGCATTGCGGCTCGTTCCTGCCGAATGCTTTGCCCCGTTTTCGCTCACTGATGCCCGTGATGGTGAAGCAAGGCATAATGCAGCCTGTGGATGTGGATGCCAACCTTTCTCGCTTCTATTACGACCTTGCAGGCGCACCCACCGATGAAGTCCTCGATGCCCTCCTGACCATCACCACACCCGACCACATCCTTTCCGGCAGCGACTATCCGTATGTGGCCGAGCCCGTGCTCATCAGCGGGAAGCAGGCTTTGGAGTGCCGCCTCGCCTCGCACGGATTGAATCCGCAAGATATATTCACCAACAACGCCCGACGCCTTTTTGGTGAGAACCTACCATTGCGGCAATATGGAGAACGCATCGTCCGCCTCGCCGAAATCGAAGTGGAGCCCGAGCATTTGGAGGAATATATGGCCTTCGCCAAGGAAGTCGGCGAGACCTCTGTGAAGGTGGAACCCGGCGTGCTGACCCTCTTCTCGATGCAAACCAAGGAAAACCCTTGCAAGATCTACATCTTGGAAATCTACGCCGACCAAGAGGCCTACCAAAGCCATATCCAGACCGCCCATTTCAAGAAATACAAGGAAGGCACGGCCAAGATGGTAAAATCGTTGAAACTGATTGATGTCAATCCGCTGGCGGGGATGATACGTTGACTAATTTGAAAAAATCCCTGAAATCTTTGAACTATGGTTTTCAGGGATTTTTTTCGGCGTAGTGGAAAAAAACAATTATCTTTGCAGACGCATTTGTTGGGAAAATGACCGAGACGAACCGCATAGAATTCAAGCGCGAACTGACCCGCGAACTCGACATTGAGCGGGAGGTTGTGGCGTTCCTCAATTATCACGAGGGCGGTATGCTTTATATTGGCATTGATGACAGCGGGAAACCTATTGGAGTACAAGACATTGATGGCGATATGCTGAAGATTAAAGACCGCATACGCAACGGAATTTCCCCTTCGCCGATGGGCTTGTTTGATGTTATGGTGGAACGCATAGACGAC
>Ga0326514_10000581_pt1 | contig 24869 bp, 20 predicted proteins | sample 3_2548_0518_D_FD_203653 | JGI IMG/M metagenome (GOLD analysis project Ga0326514, IMG submission 203653) | Bovine rumen microbial communities from UC Davis, California, United States - 3_2548_0518 | ecosystem: Host-associated > Mammals > Digestive system > Stomach > Rumen | place: USA... | reverse complement strand
TAAGGATGGTAAATTCACAGGAACACTTAAGTATATATCAGAAGGCTCACTTCCAACTACTTGGGGTGCTGGAAACTTCCTGGCATTTGATCTTGATGATGAGGACAGCACAGGAGCAACATATAAGGTTGGTCTGTATCCATCAGAAGGTTCTGGATTTGTTGAATTTACACCTCCAGATCATGAGACAGCATTCAAGATCACAAGCAAGGCTCAGGAGCTCTATGTATTTAAGACTGTTGACGGTGTAGAGCATATACAGAGATTCGATCTTTCAGGTCTTGTCCTTGAACCAGCGCCAGCTGAGGTATAAGAAGGAGAAATGCGATGGAAGTTAGAATGAATAATCCAACGCCATCCGAATTGTATCATCATGGTGTTTTGGGCCAAAAGTGGGGAATACGCCGCTATCAAAATAAAGATGGTTCATTAACCGCAGCTGGAAAAGCTAAATTAAAGCAGTTTAAAAAAGATGAAACTGCTAGTATAAGAAAAAAGCTAACCGACAAAAAGACTAAAATTAATGAAAAAATTTCTAATACTGAGAGCGCCGAAAAGAAAAAAGAACTAAGATCTAAGCTTAAAAAAGCCAAAATAAATGCTAAAGCTGAAATAGATGTTGTTAAAAACTATACTTTAAAAGACATACAAAAAGAGAAGATAGCAGTCGGTGCAGAAGTAACAGCCAAAACATTATTAGCTGTTGGAACATTTGTAATACCATTTGTTCCTGATGTTGCTGGTGTAGCATTGATAGCATCCTCATACGGAGCAAAACAACGTTACAGATTAAAAGGAGATTAAATCAAAATGGCAGAATTCTTTACAAGATTCCAAAATGCTTGGAATGCCTTCATTGGTCGAGATCCGACTAATAGGTTCCTTTACAATGAGAATTGGAGTGGCGGTTACTCTTATAGACCAGATCGTTCCAGAATGAATTATGGTAATGAACGATCCATAATCTCATCGATCTATAATCGTATCTCGGTAGATTGTGCTGCCATTACGATACAGCATGTCAAGACTGACGAGAACAATAGATACCTTGAGACTATTTCGTCAAAGCTTAATAACTGCCTGACCTTGGATGCCAATCTGGATCAGACAGGAAGAGCCTTAATACAAGACATAGTACTATCAATGTTTGACGAGGGTTGCGTTGCGGTTGTACCTACAGACACATCCACAGATCCAAATCGAACTGATTCCTATGATATTTTGGCATTAAGGACAGGCCGCATTACTGAGTGGTTTCCTTACTATGTAAAAATTGAGGTCTATAACGAGAACACAGGCCAGAAACAGCAAATCATGATGAATAAAAAGGATGTAGCGATTATCGAGAATCCTCTTTATGCAGTAATGAATGAGCCAAATTCTACACTTCGTCGACTGATAAGAAAGTTGAATCTTTTAGATGCAGTTGATGAACAATCTAGTGCTGGAAAACTGGACCTTATTATCCAGTTACCATATACAATTCGTACACCGCAACGAAGGCAGCAGGCTGAAGATCGTCGTAAAGACATTGAGAATCAGCTTGCCGGTTCAAAGTACGGAATAGCTTATGCTGATGCTACTGAACACATAACACAGTTGAATCGTCCAGTGGAAAACAATTTGATGAACCAGGTACAGTACTTAACGAGCATGCTTTATAGCCAGTTGGGATTAACCGAGAACATCTTTAATGGTACCGCTGATGAACAGACTTTGTTGAATTATTACAATAGCACCGTCGAACCAATATTGTCTGCGATAACTGACGAATTTAAGAGAAAGTTCCTAACCAAGACGGCAAGGACACAGCACCAGTCAATAATGTTCTTTAGAGATCCATTTAAGCTTGTGCCGATCAATAATATTGCTGAGATTGCTGATAAGTTCACTAGAAATGAGATACTGACTTCTAACGAGATCAGAGGAATCATTGGCTTTAAGCCTTCTAATGATCCTAAGGCTGATCAGCTTATTAACAGTAATCTAAATCAATCAAATGAAGAGATTAACGAACAGCACGGCAATACGGAAAACGAAGCATTACCGACTGAATAAAACTAAAAGGAGAAAATCAAAATGGCAGTAAAAAACTACGATTTTAGTGGTTGGGCTACCAAGAACGACATCCGTTGTACTGATGGAAGAATTATTCGTAAGAATGCCTTCAAGGATGACAACGGTAAGACAGTTCCTCTAGTTTGGAATCATGACCATAATGACCCAGATAATGTGTTAGGTCATGCAGTTCTTGAGAACCGTGAGGAAGGCGTTTATGCTTATTGTTCATTTAATGACACACCTAAAGCACAGACAGCTAGGGAACTTCTTAATCATCGTGACATTGGTTCGCTTTCAATACACGCAAATCAACTTAAGCAATCAAAGAACAAGGACGTGCTTCATGGATGCATTCGAGAAGTCAGTCTGGTTCTTGCCGGAGCTAATTCCGGAGCTGTCATCGACTTCCCAATAATTCAGCATGCTGATGGGGATTATGACGTGGAATACGATGAAGCAAATATTTATCCTTACATTGAGGAGCTCTCACTTGAACATGGCGAGCTTCCAAGTTTTGAAACTGAAGATGATGAAGAGCCAGAAGATGCTAAAGAGTCAGAAGTTTCAGAAGAAGAGATAGAACATGCTGATGAACCTAAGAAGGAGGAAGAGAAAGTGGCAGAAGAAGGAAAGAAGGCTGGCAGTGATAAGACAATCGCTGAAGTAGTCGCAACAATGAACGAAGATCAGAAGACCGCTATGTATGCTATAGTCGGCCAGGCGATCGAAGACGCAAAATCAGGAAATATTGATAAGGAGGATGAAGACGTGAAGCATAACGTATTCGAAAACGAGCAGTATGAAGAGGGTGAAGTACTCACTCATGGAGAAATTGTAGAACTCTTTGATGGAGCAAAGCGTGAGAAGGTTACTTCTCTTAAGGATTATATGCTTGAGCATAGCATTGACACAACAGGTATGATCGTATCTGAAGGACAGTCAACATATGGCTTCAATGATCCAGGTATGCTCTTCCCAGAGCCAAAGAGCCTTAATAACCCACCTGAGTGGATCAAGAGAGACACGGGTTGGGTTTCTGTAGTTATGAACGGTGTTCATAAGACACCTTTCTCAAGAATTAAGTCACAGTATGCTGACCTTACAGAGGATGAAGCAAGAGCTAAGGGTTACATGAAGGGTAACCTTAAGAAGGAGCAGGTATTCACAATCCTCAAGAGAAGCACAGGACCTTGTACAATCTACAAGAAGCAGAAGCTTGATAGAGATGATATTATTGACATCACAGACTTTGACGTAGTAAGATGGATCAGATCTGAGATGGAAGGTCAGCTTGACGAGGAAATCGCTAGAGCTATTCTTATCGGTGACGGACGTCCAGCAGATAGTGACGATAAGGTTAAGGAAGACTGCATCAGACCTATTGCTAAGGATGTACCTCTCTTTAACGTTAAGGTTAATGTTCAGGTTCCTGCTGGTGCAACAGGAGCTGAGAAGGCTGATGCAATCATTGATTCTGTTCTTAGAAGCCGTAAGCAGTATAAGGGTTCAGGCAACCCAACGTTCTTCACAACAGAAGATTGGCTTACAGAGATGCTTCTTCTTAAGGATGGTATTGGCCATAGACTTTACAAGACAGAGGCTGAGCTTGCTACAGCACTTCGTGTAAGCAAGATTGTTACTGTTGAAGTAATGGAAGGTCAGGAAATCGATGAGAAGCCACTTGTTGGTATCATTGTTAACCTTACAGACTACAATGTAGGTGCTGATAAGGGTGGAGAGAAGAACCTCTTCGATGATTTCGATATCGATTACAACCAGTACAAGTACCTGATCGAGACAAGACGTTCTGGTGCTCTTATTAAGCCATTCTCAGCTATGACTGTTGTAATTGACGAAGCTGTTAGTGGTTCAAGCAACAATAACAGTGAAAACGAGCCAGCAGGCTAATAATTCAAAATGGTAGCAATTTTTAAGAGGAGGCGACTATGGCTAGATTCGCTGGAATAGTAGGTTTTGTTAAAACCGTTGAAGGGGAAGGCAGTGTCTGGGATGAAGTTGTAACTGAGAAGCCCTATAAAGGTGATACTGTCCGTGATGCTCGAAGATGGGACAAACCACAAGAAGTCAATGATAGCTTGACGATCAGTAATGAAATTAGCATCGTTGCCGACTCTTATATGCTATCAAATTGGGCTTTTATTAAGTATGTCATATGGAATGGCATAAAGTGGAAAGTTAATTATATTGAGATTAGCCGACCAAGGATAAGATTAACTTTAGGAGGTGTCTATAATGAAAACGAGACGTCTTGAACTTGATAAGAAGCTTCGTGCCATCTTACAAGAAGAAATAGGCAAAGTTAACATATATTTTCAACCTCCAGAAGGTTTTAAGTTAACTTATCCATGTATAGTGTATCAAAAAGATACAGCAGATCACATGTTCGCTGATAATAAAGTGTATCAATTTACTCAGGCTTATCAGTTGACATATATGGACAAAAATCCAGACAATACAGTGGTTGAAAGAATCCTTGAAGAATTCAAATGGGCTAAATATGGCCGGAGCTTCAAAGCTGATAACATCAACCATGACATAATAATACTATTCTATTAGGAGGAACATAAACCATGGCAGATAATTTTAAGATGAAATGGGATCAGACTGGTGAGAAGTTCTATGAAACAGGTACCGATAGAGGTGCCCTTTATCCAATGGATAATAGCGGTGCTTACCCTAAGGGAGTTGTTTGGAACGGTCTTACTGGTGTTACAGAGTCACCTTCAGGTGCAGACAAGACAGACATTTACGCTGATAATATCAAGTACCTTACTCTGAGATCAGCAGAGGACTTCGGTGCTACACTTACATGTTACACATACCCAGATGAGTGGATGGAGTGTGACGGTTCAAGACAGCCACTTGCTGGTGTAACAATCGGACAGCAGTCAAGAAAGGCTTTCGGTCTTTCATACAGAACTCTTATCGGTAACGATATCGAGGGTACAGAGTATGGCTACAAGCTTCACCTCATTTGGAATGCAACTGCATCACCATCTGAGAGAGCTTACAAGACAGTTAATGACTCACCAGAAGCTATTGAGTTCTCATATGAGCTGGCTACAACACCTACAGCAATCTCAGGCTATAAGCCAATTGCTTCAATGACAATTGATTCAACAAAGGTTGCTGCTGATAGACTTGCTGCTCTTGAGACAATACTCTATGGTACAGGAACAACTGATGGTAGACTTCCACTTCCTGATGAAGTAATTTCTATCCTTGGTGGAACTAGCACATATAGTGTTACAGTTATCCCATCAAGAGTTGAACTCACAGTAGGAGATACGTATTCTCTCAGAACTGAGGTATCACCTTCAGGAACAGAAATTACTTGGACATCAAGCGACACAAGCATTGCTACAGTTGGTACAACCGGTATCGTTACAGCAGTTGCTGCTGGTACAGCTACAATTACAGCTACAATCAGCGATGGTTCTAACACATATCCAGACTCAAGTACTGTAGTAGTTAGTGCTGCAGCTGAGGGCTAAGGCATATTCGTTCATAATGAACGTTGGGAGTTTGGGGTCTCTTAATTGAGGCCCTTGGCTTCCTTTATATTTTTACCATAATTAGAAAGATTAAATAAAGGAGAACAAAAACTATGTATGCAAAGAAAATAGCTTATACAAACTACAATGGGGAAAAGAGAGAAAGAAAGTTCTACTTCAACCTTAACAGGGCAGAGCTTCTTGAGATGGAGCTAAGCACTAAGGGCGGTTATCAGAATTTTATAGAAAGAATAATAGATACAAGAGACCAGGAAGAACTTATCAGACTATTTAGAGAACTTATTCAGAAGTCATATGGTGAGAAGTCTGATGATGGTGAAATGTTCATAAAGAATGAGGAGGTTCTTAATAAATTCATCCAGACAGAAGCTTATAGCGAACTTTATATTGAGCTTGCTACAAATGCTGCTGCTGCAGTTGAATTTGTTAATGGTATAATGCCTCCAGCACTCATGGCAGAAGTTGAGAAGGATCCAGAGTACAAAGCTAAGCTCGAGGAGTATAAGAAGATGGCTCAGGGCCCACAGAACTAAGGAGTGATGACTATTGAAGACTATTACCATTCCGGAAATGGAAATCTATGATGAAGAACACAACAGATTCATAAACATTAAGGAACAGAAATTAGTTTTAGAACACTCATTAGTCTCAATTTCAAAATGGGAGTCAAAATGGAAAAAACCATTCATTCATCAAACAGAGTTATCGATTGAAGAACTACGTGACTACGTCCGTTGTATGACATTAACTCAGAACGTTAATCCTAATGTGTATTTAGCGTTAACAGCGCCAATGCTTAATGATATTGTTGCGTACATGAATGAGCAACAGACGGCTACTTGGTTTAGTAATCCGACAGACAACAAGCAAAAGAATGGTGAAGTAATCACTTCAGAGCTTGTTTACTATTGGATGACAGCGGCAAATATTCCAAAAGAATGTGAAAAGTGGCACTTCAGTCGATTAATGACTCTGATTAGGATCGCCGGTGAGAAGAACCAGCCTCCTAAGAAGATGAAAAAGAATGACATATACAAACAGAATCAAGCACTAAACGCGATGCGTAGAGCAAAATTAAAATCACGAGGTTAGGCTTATGTTAACTTTAAAAGATGTAAAACAGAAACTCGCACATAGGTCCAACTATGGTGCGTATAGAAACGAGAACATTATCGAGTATATAGTTATACATTATACAGGTAATGATGGAGATAGAGCATGGAATAATGTGAACTATTTCCAGAGTAACAAGTACTTACAAGCTTCGGCTCATCTATTCGTAGATGACACTAGTGTTTACCAGTCAGTGCCTTTTGACTATGTAGCTTATTCGGTTGGGGCTAACTCAGCCGATACTTCAAAGGGTGGCGGTAAATTCTATAAGAAGTGCACTAATAAGAATTCAATAAGCATCGAGATGTGCGATACTAATAAGAATGGTACATATGACGTTACTGAGCAGACAATAAGTAATACTTTATCCATAACTAAAGAACTTATGGCTAAGTATGGCATTCCAGCTAGTAAAGTCATACGTCATTTCGATGTTACAGGTAAAAAATGTCCAGCTTATTGGGTTGATAACACTACTTGGGAAAGCAAGTTCCATTCTAAGTTAACAACTATAGCTGATGGCTGGAACAAAGAAGGCAATGACTGGTTCTATTATCGTAAAGGTAAGCTGGTTAAATCTGAATGGATCATTACTGGCGGAAAGTACTATTACATGAAGTCCAATGGAGCTATGGCTCACAACGAATTCATTAAATCATCCGATTACGACAATAATAAGAATCTTTATTGGGTTAGAAAAGATGGAACTTGGGACTGCGAAGTCTATAGATGGAAGCAGGACAATAAAGGTTGGTGGATTGCACAGGACAATGGTTCATGGTATCCAAAGAACGAGTATTGCTTAGTCGATGGTAAGTATTATTACTTCGATGATAAGGGTTACATGGTAACTGGGACTAAAACCATTGACGGGCAGATTCGTTCATTTAATAGTAATGGCGAATTAGTTGGATAATTCAAAATGGAAGTAAAAATTTATGATTTCAGTTACTCACGAAGGAAACTTCAATAAAATAGAACGTTTTTTAAAGAAAAACGAGAAAATTGATATTGATCATTACCTTGAAAAATTTGGTCAGGCTGGTGTTGAGGCTTTGGCCGCTGCCACACCAAAAGATACAGGGCGTACTTCTGAGTGCTGGTATTACAAGATTGAAAAGAGTGATGATCGTACGGTTATTACTTGGTGTAACAGTAACGTCGTTGATGACTGGTACAATGTCGCCGTTGGTATACAATACGGTCATGGAACGGCTAGTGGTGTGTATGTGCAGGGAATAGACTATATTAACCCTGCCATGCGCACTATATTTGATGAATTGGCAGAACAGATCTGGAAGGAGGTGCAGCTAGCATGAGTTCAAACAACGTAGATGAACGAGTTGTTAAGATGTCGTTTGATAATGCTCAGTTTGAAGCAGGTGTTAAACAGACATTAACTAGTTTGGAAGAGCTTAAGCAATCTCTTAACTTTAACAACTCTTTAACCGGCGTTCAAGCACTTTCTTCAGCTTTTAATAGCTTCTCTTTAGCTAATATTACTACTCAGTTGGATGCTTTGACTTCAAGGTTCTCAACCCTTGGTATTGTTGGTATGACAGCTATCGAGAACATTACAAACAAAGTTCTTAATTTTACTACATCAAAAATTCAGAGCACCATAGGTCAGATTAGTACTGGTGGTTGGGCAAGAGCATCAAGTATTGCTCAGGCTAGATTCACTCTTCAGGGCCTTCTGAATGATGAAGAGAAGGTTAAAGAAGCATTCGACTCAGCTTCAAGTGCAGTTGATGGAACCGCTTATAGTCTAAATGCCGCAGTTTCAGTAGCATCTCAGTTAGCAGCATCAGGTATAGATGTTGGTGAAGAGATGGAGAATACACTTAAAGGTATTGCTGGTACCGCAGCGATGACTGGTGATTCATTCGAGTCTATTGGTAACATCTTCACTACAGTTGCTGGTAACGGACGACTGATGGGTATGCAGTTAAGTCAGTTGAGTTATCATGGTCTTAATGCTGCAGCTACAATCGCTGAGTACTTAGGCACAACTGAGGATGCCGTCCGAGAGATGACCTCTAAAGGCGAGATTAGTTTCGATACGTTCTCAAAAGCCATGCAATCTGCATTTGGTGAGCATGCTAAGGATGCTAATAAGACGTTTAGCGGTTCGATGGACAACATTAAGTCGGCACTTTCAAGAATTGGTGCTATATTTTCTTCCGGTATAATTGAGAACGACGACCTTATTAACGCGCTTAATACTATTCGAATAACAATTAATAGTATTAAGACCGCTATGCTGCCTCTAGAAACAAAATTTAAAAACCTAGTTTCAGCAGTATCAAATGCGTTCTCGGGCGTCTTAGGTGAGTTTAACGTTAAACCGTTTGAAACGTTTATTGATATTATTGGTAGAGCTATGGATACTGTGTCCGGCTTGATTAATAAATGGTCGAGAGCTAAAGGATATTTGAAAGAATCCCTATTTGGAGAGGATGCAGACAAAAAGATCGAAGCGACCGCTGAACAGCTTGAAAGAGCTAATGAAGCTGTTCAGAAAGCCAATGATATTTGGGAAAAAGCAGCCTACGGTGTTGGAGAAGCAAGAAAAGAACTTCTTGGAGAAGACTATGATTTAATTCAGTCATTAGTCAATCAGAGAGCAGCAGGTGTTACAGACCTTACAGATTTAGCTGTTGAATCAGTTGTTAAGTCTGATGAAGCTATGAAGGCTCAGAATCAGACAATTGCTCAGGGTAATCAGGAATTAGAAGAAACACCAAAGAAGATCGCACCAATAGCTAGTGTAATAAGCGCTTTTACCACATTTGCTAGAGGTTTTAAAACCATAATCAATAATATTAAGACAACTTTATCTACTATAGCTTCATCATTTAAAAAGATATTTAACTGGAAAGATCTAATAGCTGATATTCAGGATTACGGTAATATGTTCTCTGACTTTGTAGGACATTTTACATTAACAGAGGAACGTAGTGAAAAGTTAGAAACAGCATTAACGGGCTTATGGTCGGCATTTGATTTATTAAGAATGATCGTTAAGGCTTTAGCTGGCGGTCTTTCTAAGACTTTAGGACCTGTATTATCTATACTGTTTGATGCCTTATTGACTATCGCAGCAAAAGCAGGAGAAATAATAACTGCGTTTAGAAATTGGTATAGAGAGAATGATATTTTAAAAGCCGCATTAGAACTGCTTGGAACTGTCGTTAAAAATGTCGTATATTTCGTTACCGAGTTCTTCGAAAAGTTAGACCAGTTACCTGCTATAGAGAAAATAAAAGATGCACTGTCAAATCTAGCAGACCTATTAGCTAATTCTATAATTGGTTTGTTTGGAGATGCTACAGAAGCAACCGATAAGTTCTTTGGTGGCCTTAATGAGGGTGATAGCAGCAAAATGGATACAATACTAGGTTCCATTAATACTGCTCTAGAAAACATGATAGAGTTCGCTTCTAGTGCTCAAGGTTCTGTTAGTGGATTATTCGGATGGGTCAAAGACAACATCACAAACTTTTTAGGTTTCCAAGACGGTGTTGAAGGTTCTGGAGAAAAACTCGAGAAACTTAAGAGTATTGGCGAAAATGTTGCTGCTAGTAAATCTCTTGAAGAATTTACATCTAACATAGCAACGGGTTTATCACAATTAGGTTTTGGCGTTGATAAATTCGTTAGTTGGATTATAGAAAAATTCAATTCATTAGATGCTGCTAAAGTTGCCGTTATAGGATTCGGTACTAGTTTAACTGCATTAGGCTTATCAGCATCATATTTATCATATAATATAGCAGAAGCAGTTAAAGCATTTACAGCTTTCCCTACAGCGGTCGTCGGCACAATACGTTCGTTCGGACAAGTATTTACTGGCATAAAACAATATTTAAACAATAAATCACAGGCAGAACTTGTAAAGATGTGGGCAATAGCTATTGGAACATTAGCCGCGTCTTTATTTGTTCTATCTAATTACACAGATCCGGAAAATTTAAAAGTGGCTGCTGCAGCTATAGGTGCTTTATTGATTGTAATGGCAGCATCGGCTAAAATGTTATCAGATACCTCGATGATAAGCGGACAATCAAAGGAGTATTTTAAGACTATTTCATCTTTTGCAACTTTCTTTATTTCGTTAGCTGCATCTGCTTATATCTTAACAGAGGCATTAAAGAATTTAGATAGCTTATCTTGGGATAGGAACATTATAGCTCCTTGCTTAGCTTTAGCTACGATATTAGTAGCATTAGTTGGACTAGTTAAAGTTGCTAGTACTTTTGATATGGACGAATCGTTCACCAAGGTTGGAGTAGGTATTTTGTTATTCTCAGCCGGTGTTTGGTTAGTTGCAAAAGCTATGCAGCAATTAAACAAAGTGAATCTAGACGGCATATATGATAAAGTATTTGCTCTTATTGGTATAATAGCTACGTTAGCAACCTTCTCATTGTTTGCTTCTAGACTAAGTTTTGGAAGCGCAGTTGGCGTATTGTCAATAATTAGTTCTATATGGTTAATAGAATTAGCGTTGAAATATATTGTTGACAATGGTGTATCATTATCTGATATTGCAGATAACATGGACAAATTTGGTGCTGTGTTACTATCATTGGGCATTTTAGCTGTTTACATGATAGCTGTAGGTGCGGCATGCAAAAACGCTTCTAATATAGCATTGAATATTGTGGCTACAGCTGTCTCTATCTACATAGTAACAAAAGCACTAGAGCATTTAGCTGAAGTTCCATTTACTGGTATATTGAAAGCTTTATTTACATTATCTATAATGTTTATAGGAGTCCGATTACTTATTAATCAGCTCTCAGCTAATCAAATAGCATCAAATGCTGGTAAGAACTTACTTAAGATTTCATTAGCCATGGCTATTTTAGCAGTAATTGTTGGTTTGATAGGTAATGTGCCTATGGAAACTTTAGGAAAAGGATTGCTTGTTGTTACTGTCTTAACTGTTTTGGTTGGGGCTTTAATATATGTTTCCCAATTCTCAAAGGATTTGGACTACAAAGCTTTATATGCTATAGTAGCTGCTATTGGAGTTATGTCATTATGTGTGGCTTTAATATCGTTCATAGATGATCTAGAATCGGTATACGCTGCAGCAGGAATAATGTCCTTGATGATGTTATCGCTAGGTATGTCATTATATTTAGCAGGTAAATATGCTGAGAGGCTACAAACTGGTCATTTGGTTATTATGGTTGTTGCATTAACACTAATTGCTGGTTCCCTATTCCTACTTTCACAGTATGGTGATATTGGTAAGATGGTAACAGCAGCAGTTTCTATTTGCGGTATATTATTAGTTATAGCAACGTCTCTAGCTCTAATAAAGAAAGCTATGGGAAACACTGACTTTGGTAAGAATAATGGAATAGGCATGATGATCTTGATGATTTCTATGCTTGCAGCGGTTGCTGCTTCTTTATATTTCTTAAGTCTAAATGATCCTACCAGTGTTGCTGTGTCAGCATTAGCTATAATATCTGTATTTGGTACCGTTGTGTTACTACTTGGTAACTTAGTAACATCGCTAAAAGGTGCAAGTTTCGATAGTAAAGTTTTATTGATCTTAGCATCTGTTGCTCTTATGATTGGTGTTATAGCAGCTGCCTTATATGTTGTTATAGAAGCTACAAAGGGAGTGCCATACGAAAATGTATTAGCATCATTGATAGCCATATCAACTCTTATGGTTGTAGTAACCGGTATAGCAAATTACCTAAGCATAATGGTTTCAAATTATAATATTAAGACATTTGCCACTGTTGTATCTGTATGTGCTATGCTTGCTGTTGTAGCATATGCTTTAAAGACTGTTCTAGATGTCAATGCTGATTGGGAACGAATGGTATCGGCTGCGGCATCAATGGGTATTATTATATTAGCAGTGGCAGCAGTGATAGCAGCTTTAGGTGCATTGACCGCAGGAACGGGAACAATGCCAATGCTTGTTGTTCTTGCTGGTTTATCTGCTGTATTGATATCTTTATCTATAACATTTGTATCATTTGCCAAGGCTGCGACTGTGGTTGTTGATGCATTATCCAAATTAGCATCTATCGATATGTCAAATATTGATACTGGTAAACTTCTAGAATTAGTAATGGTACTAGCTGGAGTAGCTTTAGTGTGTGCTATAGCTGGACCAGCTTTAATATCTTTATCACTTGGTATAGTAGCAGTGTCTATATCTATTGCTGCCTTAGCAATTGGCTTGGCTGTATTAGCTATACCATTTGCTTTGATAACCGGCTTAGTGGTCGTATTAACCAATAGTTTCAAGATATTAGCAGCGGTGTTTAAAGATTCAAAAGACGATATTATTGAAGGATTGACTTCAATTGGCATTGGCTTAGCTAATGGAATTAATGGATTTATTCAGACAATAGCTGATAATTCCGAAACAATTTCAAATAATATTTCTACTATATTATTAAATATCTTAACAGCATTTATAAACTTCCGTAATCAAGCGGTAATAACAATCGCTGAGGGCATTCTTCAGTTCCTTGACATCATTGATCAATATGGCCCACAAATAGCGGATAAAGCTACTGAGACACTTCTTGATATTTTGGGAAGCTTAGCTCAGAACGCCGGAAAATTTGCTGTATTAGGAACATACATTGTTGCTACATTTGTGATTGGTGTTCTTACTGGTCTGTCACAGCGAATGGGAGAAATCCTTAATGCTGCTGCGCAGTTTGCTATATCCTTCATTTATGGAATAGCTGATACCATTTACAATAATACTCAGCCACTGATAGATTCAATGAAATATTTAGGTCTTGTACTTATACGAGAACTTATAGCCGCGTTCAACATAGCTGGTGTGTTCGATGACTCACTCGCTGAGATCGATGGTGAGATTGAGTATCAGAAATCCTTACGTGAACAAGAAGGCGAAGAAGCCAAAGAAGCATTTAATGCAGGCGTTAATAATGTTGATAATGCTGAAATTGGTGAGATCGACACTTCTAAGGCTACTCAATCATTATCTAATGGTGGAACAGCAGGAGCTAATGCTTATGGAACTAGTTTCTTTAATGGGCTTGGCGACAAAGTTTCATCATATACATCAGGTGATGGTGTAGCTTCAGCCTTAGGACTTGGTGATGGCAATGGCTTTGATATTGCTGGTATGGTGGATGGTAACGCATACGTTGACAACATTAATAAGACATTCACAGAGCATAAAGTTGATGCTAGTTCTATACCAGAAGAGGTTAAGAAACAGCTAAAGAGCGAAGGCTATACGTACGATGATACTGGCGAGTATTTAGTTAAGCAGGTAGAAACCAGCATTAATAACAGCAGTGAAGACATTAATCTAGATACTGCTGGAAATAATATACTTGACAATATTATTAACGAAGGCGACACAACTGCAAAGGGCGAAGAAGGCCTTGAGTGGTTCGTTAAGGGCTTTGAGAATCTAGACGATTCACAGCAAAGTAGACTGTTTGAAGTTGGTGAAACTATCGGTAATAAGGTTTATGAAGGAGCTGCGGCAGCAACTGAAGTACAATCACCTTCTAGAAAAGCTATGTACATTAGAGACATGTTTGTTGAGGGTCTAACCATGATCGGTAGCGACTTAACAAATAAAGTTTATAGTGCATATGGCAATGTTGGTAATGATGCTGTTAATGCGACAGCGGAAACAATGTCCTCAATCAGCAAAGTTATGCAGGATGAGTCTATAGATTGGCAGCCAACGCTTATGCCAGTTATAGATGATTCACAACTTCAAAATGGCAGTAATCTTTTAACAACCACATTCGGTAACTCAGCTTTGAACCTTGCTGCGGACACAGCTCTGTCAGTTAAGGACAATGAAGCTAGTAACCTTGCTACTCAGGTAGCAGAACTGTCAGCGCAGGTAAAGAAGCTGGCTGACACAGACTATTCAAAGATGTTAGATGGAGTCTCAATCAATGTCGATGCCTCAACTAATGTTGATGGAACACCATTGAGAAAGATGGCTTCTAACTATACAATTAAGCAAATAGATGCTCAACAGAGCAACTATAATATGTCGAGAGGAGCGAGAGCATAATGAGTGATATTTGGTCATGGAATCAGATCGATGTGTATGTCAGCTTGTTTGATAATATTTTAGGCGACGCTTCTGTCGAATCACAATATTGGGTTCCCCTTTCTAATTATGGTCTCCTTCGCGGTAGGGTGGCATTAAAGCCCTCTACCGTTGAAGGTAACTCTGAATCTATTCCAGGAAGGGATGGTAAACCATATAGTGTCTATTCAAGCAGGGGTAACGCTACTCTCTCCTTTGAGTTACTCATAGCTGACGAATGGATACCGACCCATAAACAACTTAATATGACAATACGTCAAAGAATGGATACAATTGAAGCATACCTTAACAGAGCTCGAAGAATAGCTTATAAGCAACCAGGTAAGGACGCTGAGAGCTACTTCGAGGTCTATAAGGTTAAAATCACAGAACAAGACGCTTACGAAGAAGCTGGAACAGTTAAAGCTGAGATAGAAGTTCATCCGTTTGAGTTCTATTTCAGTGGTAATATACCTATATCAATACCAGCTAATCAGAATGTTAGTTTCAATATTGGAATACCTTTTGGTACTTGTATGCCTTATTACGTAATACCTGGCGGTTCAGGCAGTATACATGTCTCGACTTTTGTCGGCAGCTTTACAGGAACTAATGTTCCAACAAATACAATTGTTGACTCTTACCATGGTTTGGTATACGATGTTGCTTCCGGTATGGTTAACCGTAATGCTTACTTTGATGGATCGTTCGACATCCTACATCTCAAAGAGGGCACTACTGGAACTATAACTAATACTTTTGAGCAAGCGGTTGATATGTACTCCAGAAAGGGAATAACAAGATGATAAGACTATTTAGTCCTGAACGTTTCAGGGATTATGTTTACAATCCAGTCCCTGATGAGCTTTTGGGTAATGGTGCCATTGTCCTTAGCCCTTTTGAATGTACAATCGATGCAGGGGTTGATGACGCATGGACAATAACCCTAACTCATTCATATGATAGATACAACAAGTATAAGTACATCGAAAAGAATGCTATTCTTGTTGTTGACTGTGATATTTGCAGGGAACAGACATCTCGTAAACAGGCTTTTAGAATATTGGAAGTAGAGCCAGGTGACAATAATATAACTGCCACCGGCTATCCAGTAGCCTGGGAGTCTATTTACGAGGTTCCTATTAATGCCAATTATGGCGGAATTAACGAAGAAGATAAATGGACAGTTGGACAGATCATAGCCAACTGGAATTCTATATATTCTAATAAATACCAGGTTGATACTTCTTATTTGAGTAGGGCTATACTCGATGATAAGATCAATTTGTATGTTAACAACAGTAATTTACAAGAAGTACTAAACGGTGATAGTGGTAATACTATTCATAATTTGTATAATACAGAGTTAGTTTATGACAATTACACATATCATGTAATGGAATCAGGCGGTACGGGTGAAGATTTATCAGGCGATATAACAGTTGAAACAGGCTATAATTTAGCCGGTATTGATATTTCAGAGTCTATGACCGATGTAATAACACGTATTATACCTTTATCTACAGAAGGTTATACAATTAGTGGTGACCAGAAATACATCGATGCTACTTGGCCTGATGGACAAGAGAACCCATATCCCCATGTTTTCGCTAAATATGAGACATATGATGTTAAATTCGTTGATGATCGTGACGAGAATGACGACGATCCAACTCCTTGGACTGATACTCAGAACACAACAAGGGATATTAAAGCTAAAATAGAAGCCAAGGTCCGTGAGTTATCCGAGGAGTATTTACGTAAGGCAAGACAAGGATTGTGGAATCACAATTATCCAATGACACCACCAATTGATAATAACCCGCATGAACCTGGAAGATCTTATGATCAGAATGCGGATAGAGCGGCTCTTCCTTATGGATATTTGTTCTATAGTTATACTGACGCTATTGGCGTTTTGACTAAAAAGGTTACAGAAGAATTACCTAACAATGATGAGTCTTACAAAGATATTATAACCAACGCTATCAAAGCAGGTTTCAAATGGTGTGAGAAGACCGAAATAGCTGGTTGGGATTGGCGCTATGAAGCTTATTATGGTTCTGAAGATGGCGATGGAAATTATGATTATCTTCCTTATTATAGCTGGTATCAGGATGACACTGGCTGGTTCTATGGCGATAATGCTGGAGAAGGGCATTACATTAAATCTGGCTGGGTTGAAGATGCTAAGAATAAACATTACTGGATGAATGCTGAGGGCTATTGGGATCCTCAATGGGATGATACTTCGAACTGGGAATGGTATCATGATGACACCGGTTGGTGGTATGGTTCAAAGAACGAAGATGGTACTACGAAGAATTATGCCAAGAACCAATGGATTAAAGACACTAGTTCAGGTAACTGGTACTATGTTGATGCTTCTGGATATTTGATGGATGGTAGTAAAAAGAAATGGTGGTATGGTACCGAAGATCGTACTGACGTCGTTCAGTTCAAATATTGGAAGATTGGCAATTATATTTATTGGCTTGATAAGGATGGTTACGCTGATGAGAATTTAATGAATTGGTCAGATTTTCAGTGGCGTGAAGATGAGATCGGATATTATTATGGTGACGGCAAAGGCCACTACTTAACTAGCTGCTGGGTAGAAGAAAGTCAATCTAAACATTATTGGGTTGACGCTTCTGGTTATAGAGACGATGCCAAAACCGATAATAACCAGTGGTGCTGGCATGGTGACTGGAATAGTGGTTTCTGGTATGGAACCAAACAAGATGACGAAGATGAAGGTAGTGGCGATGATAGTGATGAGAAGGAAACATTAACTAAGATAAAAGGTGTTAATGATAATGCTTCAAAATACACTAAATCTGATTATATTAGTACTATAAAAAGTTATATAGCTTCAGGTCCTGAACATACTTCGTCAAGCACTATAGGGCGAATTGAGTCAACGGTTAACAACTCAGCACTTGATAAAGAAACAATGGTTGAGTATGTTGATACTTATCTAGATGCTTCTGGATATTTTGATAGTGGCTCTACTAGTGTTACTGCTGATTACAGCCCATCTAGAACATATTCAGTGGGCGATAAATGTAAACATAACGGTAATACTTATAAATGTATAGTAGCAATAACAACACCTGAATCTTGGAATTCTAGTCATTGGGAACTCTATAATGAAAGTAGTATACCGTCATACGATTCAACAAAAACATATAAAGCAGGTGATAAATGTCAGCATAATGGTATAAATTATAAATGCACTGTTGATATAGATGAGCCTGAGGCTTGGAACTCAAATCACTGGGAAGTATGGAGTGGCGAAGTTACAAAGATCAATTATGCAGCTAATCAGTATATGTACGTTAGCGGTAACGGTACATGGTATTGGTTTGATGCTAATGGATATTTCACAGCTGCTTGGATGATTGATGATAATCAGTGGGATTGGCATCAGGATTCTGTTGGCTGGTGGTACGGAGACGGTAGTGGCTCATACCCAACAGGCCAGTGGATGAAGATTGGCGGTAAGTGGTATTTCTTTGATATCACTGGTTACGCTGATCCTGGTACCGATGACTTTGCTGATACCAAAACTGGTGACAACAACAGCGCTACTTATGACAGTAACCGCGAAGGCGTTGGTTCATCTTCAGAAACTAAAGAAACAGTCTATGACGAGACTCGTGAAGGTGTTAGAGCTTGGATACAGGATGGTTTTGTAGCTGAGCTTAGAGCATGCATACAAGAATGTACAGATCAGTTATATGAAACTATGAATAAGCAACTTATAGAACTTGCTACGGCGGATCTAAACATTCTAAAAGAACCAGCGGTTAACATTAGTATCGATTTCAACACCTTAGTTACTACGCCACAGTACGAGAAATTTGCGTTTCTTAGAGACCTGTATCTCGGTGATCAGGTTTACTTCTATGAACATCGTTTAGGTATCGAAGGTAAGGAACGTATAACGAGTATTAAATACGACGTTATTAAAGAAGAGATTAGCGAGATGACTTTTCAGACTTTGGCTTATGGCAGAAAGAAAGGATTCGTTAAATCCATTGCTAATACGACAGCTAAGACCGGTACAATCATCAAATACAACCTTCATGATGCTCTTGAAGACGGTTATGGTGGATTCCTTAAGACTGGTTATGGTGTTGATCTTACAACTTTATAGTAGAGGAAGGAGAAAATCAAAATGGCAGAACTTTCTATAATAATGCCTAGAGGCGATTTGCGAAATGTGAAGTTTTGTGTACGTGGTGGTGACACTTTAGTAACTGATTTCACGGAAATCTTCTTCACAGTTAAACAGACAACCAGGGCTAACAATGTTCTATTTCAAAAGAGACTCAGCTCTGGTGACATTACTCTAGGTGATGATAATTATTACCATTTGTCAATTGCTCCTGAGGATACTAATGAGCTTGACTATGGTTCATATAAGTTTGATGTGGAGATATTACGTAATGATGAGATTAAGCAGACTACGGTCGGCATTCTAACAATTACTGATGAGGTAACATTCGCTACTAACGAAGGAGCGTGATCGTGTTATGGATATTTTCACAATTGAATTGCTTGACGAAGACGTTCTCAATATTGAGATGGCATCGGAAAATGAATTATCTATCCAGCTGTACTCAGAGGACGTCTTTACTATTGATTTAGTTGTCGGTGGTTACATGTACGAGAATGACTATGAGAAGCTTATAAACCAACCATTAGTAAATGGTGTTAAACTTATTGGTGATAAGTCATTTGAAGAGCTCGGTAGAGACGATATTAAGAATCGTACAATAAAGGATATCATCGACGAACAATTTAATCTAATTTTTGGAGGTAATAACTAATGCCTACTGTTAATTATAACTTATTAGATGACGATGGCTTTCTCTATGCCACTCAGTACCTTTTAACAAAGCTCAAGCCGCTTCTTGTTGACACCAATACAACTTATGCCATTAGTCTTGATACTACTAACCAGTGGATCGTTCTGACTGCTAGTGATGGCACATCAACTCATGTTAGCTATGCCGACTTTGGTGATCCTAATGTCATCGAGTCTATTAAGGTTAATGGTTCGGCTCTGACACCGGATGCTAATAAGGCTGTTAACATCCCGCTTGCTTCGGCGAGTGCTGATGGTGCTATGAGCAGCTCCGACAAGACTAAGCTCAACAATATTGCAGCTGGGGCTCAGGTTAACGTGGTTGAGGGTGCTCAAATAGGTGGTACAGACCTTACTATTACTGATAAGAAAATTCAAATACCAGCAGCTGGAGCTAGTAGTAAGGGTGTGGTTAGCAATGCTGACATTAACACTCTTATACAGGCAGCTTTAGCAGGTTTTGAAAGAATAAGCTTCCAGAAGGTCAACAGTTACTCAGATCTTCCAGCCACTGGTTCAAACGGTGTTATCTATCTTGTACCTAACAGTGGTTCAGCACCTAACATCTACGATGAGTATATTTGGTATACTGACTCTAGTACATCACCAGCTACATCAGGATACGAGAAGATCGGTACAACTGCTATAGACCTCAGTGGTTACGTTCAGCATAGTGATATACATCTATTAACCAATGCTGAGATAGGTGAAATAGTGGATGATGCTTGGGATGCAGTGTTCCCGTCAAATAATGGTTAAATTCAAAATAGGAGTAAAATTTTATGAGTGCTAGTATGGAAACTATGCCACCTAATGGTCATGAGAGTTTTTTAGTAAAGGTATTTCAGAAACTTAAAAATACATTTACACGTGCTGAAGAGATAGCATATGCTGATTATCAGCATCTTACTCCACAGCAGTTACAAGAAGATATTGTAAGATTTTGCGACGATTATCCAATAGATAACAATGGAATTTGGTTTGATCCCAATACTGGATATATTAATTTAACTGTTAATGAAAGCTTTGATCCTTTTACAGGATTGATATTGTTTTAGGAGGTACTATTATGCCAGATGAAAATGTATATACAGAAGCGCATGGCTTCAAATTTCCTAATGGTACTACCATTCCTATAGAAGATGCCGAGGCAAGAGAAGATATTAGTGAGATAAAGCAGAGTTTATCTAACTTAGAAGGAAGTTTAGTTAATACAAGATTGATATGTAATTCTAGTGGTTATTTTCCTTTAAATAGTGGAGATACACCACCATATAATAGGGGGCAGATAACGGTTATAACTAGAAATCGTAATACAGGAGCTATATACGCATTATGGTACGACAATAGTGTTACAGGATTTAGAGTCGGAGCAGTTATATCAGGAAGTAACCCATCACAGGGCAATACTGTTGATATACAGTATCTTGGTTAGTCAGATAAAAAAGCATTTATCTCATAAAAAGAAAGGAGAAATATTATGGCGACAGAAAAGGTCATTATCTATAAAGGGATACCATATTTCTCTAATGTAAAGGTGCCGACGAGAGTATCCCAGTTAGCTAATGATGCAGGTTATGTAACAACTGATGAAAAGGTAAAGCAAACGCCCAACACTACAAGCCTGGATTCACATCCTATACTTTTCTCAGCGTCTGATAGCAGCGGTGAAGTAGTGGGTGGTACTTATAAGAATCCTGATTTTTATTATAACCCGAGCCTTAATAGAATGATATTCGAAAACGGCGGAGGTATAGAAGCCCGTTCAGGGGCTGCGAGTGTTAGTGTGCTCAGTCAATATATACATTTGTCAGATCCTACCGATACTCATTCAATTATGAATGTAACAGCAAATGATATTGAACTGGAAGATGTGACTTACCAAGGAACTACATATTCTAATACATGGGACGGCACAAACACCTCGTTAAAATCTTCGATTGGTTCATTGAAACAGAGTGTATCTGACTTAGAACTTGATACCATAAGACTAACTAACCAGACCACAACAGGACAAGGATTGATAATTACTAATCTTAATTATGATGGTCATTGGATAAGTGCAGAAGTAGCTGGTGGTTATTATGCTTCATTTAGACCATCTGCAGCGAATAAGCTAGTCATTAGATTGGTAGATGATAATGGAAACGCTGCAAATAGTAAGACAGTTACGGTTATATTATATCATCTCGGAACTATAAATTAGTCATATAAAAAACGTTTAACAACATCATTAAGCGTAGATTACGCTAAGTTCGTACCATACTTAATCAAACTGGTACAAATGCAACAGAAAGAAATTGATATTTTAAAGAAAGAGAGGACTTACTTATGCAGCATTATAGACTATTGGCAGTGGACGACAACGGAGCACCTTGTAATGTCGATCTAGGTCAACTGATTGAGCATATCACTAAGGAGGTGCTTAAAAGTGTCCCTAATAGTCATAAGCTCATATCAACTGATGGTTGGATAGCTAAACGAGAGTTATATTTCAATCATAAGAAGTCCATAACTACTAATCTTGGAGTGTACCAGAAAGTGAACGACACTCCAGCCATAATCTCTTTTATACGCTTTTGGGATGGTGTTGGACACCAAGTTGGTCGATTGATATTTTTGTCGTTCGATCGTAAGGGTTGCATCTACAGATCTCCGGATGGTAGACAGCACCCTAACCCAAAGCAGCATGGCGAGATGTTCTATAACATCACACACGAAGATATTCGATTAGAGGACGACAGCATTGTATCGTTCAGCAATACAGTGTTCGATAGTGAGGAAGAGGCTGTAGAGTCTCTCATCATGTCCTCAGAAGTGCAAACAGCCCAATACTTCAGTATATTTCCTAAAGAAGGAGATGTACTGCTAGCATTGGGTTCTAACTTTGAAGATGACGTCATGAACGCACCAATTATATTTGACAAAGAGGGCAATATTTGGTGTAACGGCGTGTATAATAAAGACGGTAAGGAGGTAAGTAGCAAATGCTGATTGGTGAATTACCGAGGGGTTACGATCCAACTAAGTATGATGATGTTATATTTAGTAAAGACGGTGTACACCTCCTTAGAATACCTTATCAAGAATTTGTGAAGGGTGTGGGTGGTGGCGGAGGAAGTGGAAAGCTTAAATATTTTAAAGAGTCCGAAGAAGTTTATCCCGGCTATATAGATTCTGCTAGATATTTGTCGGCACTATCTTCAAATACCCCGACACCAGAAGAATACGGCGATAGCTGGCCTTGGGACTGCAGTATATATGACAAAGATACCAGTAATCAAAAGATATATTTTGAACATCCAACATTAGGAAATGTTTGCATATATAGAAAAGGCCAATATAGCGCCTGTTGTATGACCTTTAGTTACCATGATGGTAATGGCGATAAGTTTTGTGGTTTGGTAGTTGAAACCTGTAACGAGGACGATGCTACAATATTACTTGCAACTTCCGATTCTTTAAGTGTTATGGAGACCTATGCACCAGAAATTATCGAAGAGGGTGTACAACCAACATTTAATATACCATGGCGAGTATGTTTAAATTATGTTGAATTTAAAGTCGATACTATAACAGGTCATCAGGGAACCAATCAGTATGCCGAAGGGGATAGGCATAGTATATTTGATGATATATATCCTGATGGGGCAACACCTGGCGATATCAAAGAGTACTTTCTTGCACATAATGATTTTTATATGAAAGAGGTATTTCTTGGAAATCGTATATGTGCAGTTGGAATTGGAACGGGTCATCAACCAATTACCACTAATGACACAAATATTATATTTTATGGTGGCGAATGTAAACGAGCATCGATGACACCGTATGGTTTTAGTGTCAACAGGAATGATTCGGCTTTGGTTGCCTATGCTAATGGTGATATTTACACTCAAGGTAATATTTATTATGCACTGTATCAAGGCGGTACATATACATGGGCTAGTGTAAAAGACAAAATCCAAGCACTTGAAAATATATCCTCATCAACATGGACACCAAATGTTAGAATAAAACCTAGACCGGATGAGCAAGACCCATCGATGTTATATGGTGTCAAACTTGGAACTTTAACATTGGGTTCTACTAATTATAAAATTTGGGGTTGTGCTAGTGGTGTTAAACCTTATACATATACCGAGGATAATTCCTATCCGAGACTAGCGTCGGCCAATGTTAACACATATGCTGAAATGGCTTGGTTTACAGCGACGTCAATAATGACTACTGGAAAACCACCAGCAGATTCCATAATCCTGCATTTACCTTGGGATAACGGAGACACCGATGCGCTCGCAGCTCAGTTGGCAGTAACTCAAGGCAGCAACCCAAGATTATATATAAGATCTCAGAGCTCTACAGGTGTGTGGTCTAATTGGTTTATAATACCTCGAGCAAATGGAACTTCTTTAGCGGCAAGCAAAGTAATTTGTTCAGGATCCAATAACGAATTAAGGACAGCCACTTGTACATACGATGAGGTCAATCGTCTACAAGGAATACGCAGCAATGTACAGGACCAGATAGATGCCAATGCGGTTAGTGTTACACAGTATCTGGCATCTGGAGAACATATTGCTGATATCACGGTAGGTAGTGATGTTATACCTATTTATGCCCCTACCGAAGGTGGTGGAGGAGGTGGTGCTAGCTTCCACATTTTAGCAGGAACAGCATCCCCATCAGATACTCAAGGCGAAAATGGCGATTTATATTTGCAGAAAGCTTCTGGTATTGTTTGGCGATACATCAAGTTTGAGATAACCAAGCATAAAACACCTAACAACTATACGCAGTTAACTGAGCTACAATTCTTGGATTCTAATAATAAGATATTTAATTTCCAAGGTTCTAATGCCTGGTCTAACCAGCCTCACTACACAGCAACAGATGGCCCAACATCGATGATAGACGGTGTTATAAGGGCTGATAGTAAGGCTTTATGGGTGTGTGCTCCTACGGCAGCTAATCCTATAACAGCTATTATCGAGAGTAGAGTTCCTCTTGATCTATCTGTGTACAGTAAGATTCGAATGATTACTGGTGGTGATGCAGAGGCCAGAGACCCATCAACTTGGACTATTAGTGTTAGTAACGATCAGCAGAACTGGATACTGATCAATAGTGAGGAAAACTACGTAATGACGTCAACGCGTCTTGCTGTCGGTTATGAAGGAACTGCTATTCTACCAGACACAAT
>Ga0326514_10000580_pt1 | contig 24952 bp, 25 predicted proteins | sample 3_2548_0518_D_FD_203653 | JGI IMG/M metagenome (GOLD analysis project Ga0326514, IMG submission 203653) | Bovine rumen microbial communities from UC Davis, California, United States - 3_2548_0518 | ecosystem: Host-associated > Mammals > Digestive system > Stomach > Rumen | place: USA... | reverse complement strand
CAAGTAGTTGTTATATTTGTAATAGGTTTTTTAGCAATTGTGCTTGGATTAATATTTTTAAATAAAAGAACATTAGAAGTATTAATAGAATCAACTGATGAAAGAATGGAAAATAAGAAAAATGTAAATGTTAAATCATTAATATTTAATAAAACTGTATATGATAAAGGACCCAATATTGTTGTAATTGGTGGAGGAACAGGATTAGATACTGTTTTATATGGTATGAAAAAATATACTAATAATTTAACAGCAATAGTTACAATATCAGATTATGGAGAAGCGGCAACAAATTCAAGAAAAGAACTACAAATGTTACCTCTAGGAGATGTAAAAGACAGTATAGTATCTTTAGCAAGTAAAGATGGACAAATAGACAAATTATTTAATTATGAATTTACAAAGGGAAAATTAAGAGGGCTTAATTTTTCAGATATTTATTTTTCAGCAATGCAAGAAATAAATGGTAATTTCGAAGATTCAATAATTAAAAGTAATGAAGTATTAAATATGGTTGGAAAAGTAATACCAGTTACTTTAGATGAAATGAAAATAGTTGCAGAACTTGCAAATGGATATATAGTAGAGGAAAAATCTAGAATACCAGAAGTTGTATCAGATAAAATAACAAAAATAAATAGAATATTAATAAGTCCAACAAATTGTAGACCAGCACCAGGAGTAATTGATGCAATTAAAAATGCAGATTGTATTATCATAGGACCAGGAAGCTTATATACAAATGTAATACCAAATCTTTTAGTAAATGGTGTAACAAAGGCAATTAAAGAAAGTAGTGCAATAAAAGTATATATTAGTAATATAATGACAGAACCGGGGCAAACAGATAATTATTCAGTATCAGATCATTTAAATGCAATTATAGACCATTGTGGAACTGGTGTAGTAGATTATTGTATTTATGATACAGGAGAAATAATACCAGAATTTATTAAGAAATATAATAAAGGTGGACAAGACTTAGTAGAACAAGATATTGAAAAAGTAAGAGGGATTAAATTCTTACAAAGAAATTTAGCAGTCGTAAGTGATGATTTCATTAGACATGATCCAAACCTTGTTGCATCTTCAATTATAGAATTAATATGTGATGACTTAAAATATCAAGATAAACAAAATGATCCACAATATATGATGCTTAATAATAAATTAAGAGAAGAAAAAAGAATAAACAAAATAAAAAAAGACATGAAGAAAAAAGAAAAGAAGGCAAAATCAGGAAAAGATAAAAACAAAGAAGGAAAAAGAAGTAAAAGCAAAAGTAAATTTAGCAATAAATATAGTGAAAGAATAGCATCTATTAGAGAATCGGATAGAAAAGCTAAAAAGAAAAGTGAAAAAGAAATGAAGAGAAATAGAAAAACAGCAAGTAATATAGCAGAGAGAAAAGTAAAAAGTGAAAAGACTACTAATAAATCTAGTAGGGCTAGGAAAAAAACACCACAAGAATTAAGAGAAGAAATGCTTAAAAAATTAGAAAAAAGTCATCTAAAAGATAAATAAAAATATAGAAATATAAAAGGTAGGAAAAAGTATGAAATTTACTAAAGAGAGTTTAAATTTAGAAAACGGATTAGATAAAGAATGGATTATAACAAACGGAATAGGTGGATATAGTTCATCTACAATAATTGGTGCTAATACTAGAAAATATCATGGATTATTAGTTGCTCCATTAACACCACCTGCAAGAAGGTTTTTAATATTTTCAAAAATAGATGAAAATATAGAAATTTCTGGAGAAAATTATCCATTATACACCAATGTATGTAAAGAATATATTTCAAGGGGATATGAAAATCAAGAAGAATTTGAAAAAGAATATGTTCCTGTGTTTAAATACAAAGTTAAAGATGTAGAAATAACAAAAATAGTATGCATGGAATATGGAAGAAACACAGTAGGAGTATATTATAAGATAAAAAATGGAAAAGAAGATATTAAACTTACGTTAGCACCAATTATAAATTTTAGAGATTTTCATACAGCAAATTCTAATCATATTTTTAATTTAAGACAAGAAATACATGATAATAAAGTAAAAATTGTTGTAGATAATAATTCTCAATATCCTTTATATATGAACATATCTGAAGGAAAATACATAAAACATGAAAATGATATCTTTAAAAATATGTTTTATATAGAAGAACAAAAAAGAGGATTTTATCCAGAAGAAGATCATAGTGTCCCAGGAAGATATGAAATCAATATAAAAGCAGATGAAGAAAAAGAAATCTCTTTTATATTCTCATTAGAACAAAATATAGAACAGATAAATGTAAAAGATTTAATAAATAAAGAAATAACACGTTTAGGAGAATTATTTAACCAATCGCTTCTTATAGATAATAGAAAAGAAAAAAAGACAAAAAAAGAATTAGAAAAAGATCAATTAATAAAAGACTTCATAATTGCAACAGATAATTTTGTAGTATATAGACCAAATTTTGGACTACATACATTAATTGCAGGATACCCATGGTTCTTAGATTGGGGAAGAGACAGTTTAATATCTTTTGAAGGTTTATTATTAGTAACCAAAAGATATGATATTGCAAAAGAAGTATTAAAAACTATGATAAGAGATGTTAAATTTGGTTTAGTTCCAAATGGCTATTCTGGATATGATAATAGACCTTTATATAATAGTGTAGATGCATCGCTTCTTTTATTTGAAGCAATTCAAAAATACTTAGATTATACTTATGATTATAAATTTATTGAGATTGAATTCTATACAGTTTTAGAAGATATTATAGAACATTACAAAAATGGTATAGATGTTGACAATAACAATATTTACTTAGATGTAGATGGTTTAATAGTTTCTGGAACTGAAGATACACAAAATACTTGGATGGATGCAAAATATGATGGAGTTGCAATAACACCAAGGTCAGGAAAAGTAGTAGAGGTTAATAGCTTATGGTATAATGCAAATATGATAATGTCAAATTTAAGCAAGAAGTTTGGAGATAGCGAAAAATCTAAAAAATATAAAAAACAAGCAGATAACTGTAAAAAATCTTTTAATGAAAAATTTTATAATGAAAAAAGAAAATGTTTATATGATGTATTAGGAGATAGTAAAATAAGACCAAATCAGTTATTTGCATTAAGTTTAAGCTATCCTGTAATAGAACCAAACTCAGAAGAAGCTAAAAATATTATGAATGTAGTAGAAAAGAAATTATTAAATGCCTATGGGCTAAAGACACTTGCAAAAGGAGAAGAAAACTATGTTGAAATATACGAAGGAGATGGCAAAAAAAGAGATTATAGTTATCATCAGGGAATAACTTGGCCATGGCTTTTAGGATTATATTATAATGCATTAAAAAATATGTTAAAAGAAACAAAGAAAAAGATAGAGAAAAAAGAAGTAGAAGAAAAATTAGAAAAGTTCATAGAAAAAACTAAGAAAACTTTTAAAAAGGAATTAGAACAAAGAGGTTGTATTGGAAGTATAGCAGAAATATATGACTCTAAAACTCCATATTTACCTAAAGGAACAATAGCACAAGGATGGAGTGTATCAGAAGTATTTAGAATAATTTTAAATAAATAAAATTTGGGAGAAAAAATGTTATCAATTGAAAATTTAGAAAAAGAACTAAAAGAAAATAAATTAAATAGTGTGTATCTTTTATATGGGGAAGAACTATTTTTATTAGAAAATTCATTAAGAAAAATAAAATCGTTATTTGGTGAGATTGTAAAAGGTATTAACTTTATTTCAATTGATGATACAAATATTGGTGGATTAATATCAGATATAGAAACACCTGCATTTGGTTATGAAAAAAAACTAATTATAGCAAGAAATACTGGAATATTGAAAAAAGAAGGAAAAAGAAAAAATGCAGAAATTACTAAACTTAAAGAGAAAATAAATACATATATTAATGAAAATATCAAGATTATAAATCAGAGTGTAGTGTTGGTTTTTGTTGAAGAAGAAGCTGATCCCAAGCAAGAACTTTATAAAACAATAGACAAACTAGGAACGATATGTAAATTTGACTATCAAAAACCAATACAAATTGAAAAAAGATTAAAAGCAATTTGTAATGGATATAAAGTTCAAATTGATAATTCAAATATTCAATATCTTATAGAATGCTGTGGAACCAATATGCAAGACCTGATAAATGAAACTAGGAAGCTAATAGAATATGCAGGAGAAAATGGTAAAATCCCAAAAGAAGATATAGATAAACTAGCAATTAAAAAGATGGAAAGCGTAATATTTGAATTGACAGACAATTTAGGAAAAAAAGATATAACTAAAGCATTAGAAGTCTTAAAGAATTTGATTTATGCTAAAGAACCAATTCAGAAAATATTAATTACTTTATATAATCATTTCAAGAAAATATATTTTACAACATTATCTGTAAAATACAATAAAGATGTTGCTACTAGTCTAAATTTAAAACCAAATCAAACATTTTTAGTAAATAAATATAAAACGCAAGCAAGATATTTTAAAGAAAGAGAATTAAAAGAAATTTTACAGTCTTTAAGAGATTTAGATTACAACTATAAGAATGGATTAATTGACTTACAAATTGGACTAGAAAGTATTTTATGTTTTTATTGTTCTTAACACAATACGGTTTACAACTTAAAAGAGGTTATATATACTGTATACTAAAAAATAAATGATAAGGAGGTGAGTAAGAATGCTTGAAATAATGAAAAAAGAATTAAATGTATCTATTATTGCTTCTATAATATATATAATTCTTGGATTTATTGTAATTTCAAATCCAATAGCTACTTTAAATATTGTAAGTATTACGATTTCAATATCAGCAATTGTATATGGTATTGTAATTACAGTAATTAATATTGCTAATTTCAAACAAGAAGGAAATTTGCTTTTTGGTATTTTATTATTAGTTATGGGAATTGCTTTATTAATATATCCTAGTAGCTTAAATGTATTAATTTCTCTAGGAATAGGAATATGGTTTATAGCAAGTAGTGTAAGTAGAATTAAATTTGCAACACTATTAAAAGATGTACAAGGAATTAATTGGATAATAATATTAATAAGTGCAGTAATTACTCTAATGATAGGTATTTCTTTTATATTTACACCTTTAGCATCAGCAGTTACACTAACAACAGTAAGTGGAATATTGATGATAGTTTATTCTATTTGTGATATTTTTGAAATTATATTTATAAAAAGAAATATAAGTGAAATAGAAAAAGCATTAAAAAAATAATAATTAAAAAATGAATAATTAATCGCCCTAATGTAAAAAATAATAAAAAGAAATTTTTACAAATAGGGTGATTTTTATGTTGAAAAATAAAAAAAGATTATTTATATTATTTATTTCAGCAATACTTATTATAGTATTAATTTTATTTGGAATAAATTTATTAAAAAATAAAGATGTAGAGGTACTATCTAGATATGGTTCTAGAGGAGATGAAGTAAAACAAATTCAAACTAAACTCAAAAATTGGGGATATTATAATGGAAGCGTTGATGGTATATATGGAAGTAAAACAGTAGAAGCGGTTAAATATTTTCAAAGAAAAAATGGATTAACAGCAGATGGAATTGCAGGTAGTAAAACTTTAAGTGCAATGGGAATTAATAATTCTGGATCTTCAGGAGCTACAGCAAGTAATGATAGCAATTTAAATTTATTATCTAGATTGATTTATGGTGAAGCAAGAGGAGAACCGTATGTTGGACAAGTAGCTGTTGGGGCAGTTGTATTAAATCGTGTAAAAAGTAGTTCATTTCCAAATACTATAGCAGGTGTTATATATCAAAATGGAGCATTTGATGTGGTTTCAGATGGACAAATAAATTTAGTACAAAATTCAACTGCAAAAAAAGCTGCACAAGATGCATTAAATGGATGGGATCCATCATATGGAGCAATATATTATTTTAATCCTAATACTGCAACTAGTAAATGGATTTGGTCTAGACCAATGACAGTAACAATTGGAAAACATAGATTTTGTAAATAGTTACAATTCAAGCTAAATTGGATTTGCGCCCGTAAGCATGTATATTTTTTTTACTGCGCCGCCCCAACTTCGCACAGTCTACAATTAAAATTTTCACAAAATGCTCAATTTTAATGTAGACTGTAAGCTTGTCGGTCCCCACCCATAACTGCTCGTAAAAAAATATACATGCTTCCTCGCGCTTCCTTATTATTTAGTATTATCAGCCGTGAATTGTAACAACAGATATCGCTAAGGATTCAAATTGTGCTAAATTCTGCTTGACAAAAGAACTTCAAATTGATAATATATTGGTATATTTTATAACATGGAGGAAAATATGCTTATCTATCCAAATTCATATTTTAAAAGTGTAGATAAAATAACAACTGAATTTTTAAGAAAAAATAAAATAAAAGCGCTGATATTAGATGTAGACAATACTTTAATAGATTATTATAAAAATATATCAATTCAAGTAAAGCAATGGATAAGAAATCTAAAAGAAGATGGAATAAAATTATATATATTATCTAATACAAATCATAAAGAAAAAGTAGAAAAAGTTGCAAAAACATTAGATATACCGTATGAAATGTTTGCAAAAAAACCTTTTAAAGCAGGTTTTTTAAAAGTTCAAAAAGAGTTAAAAGAAAAAAATGAAAATATAGGAGTTGTGGGAGATCAAATTTTTACGGATATTATTGGAGGCAATAGGTGTAAAATGTTCACAATATTAGTAGATCCAGTAACAAAAAAAGATTATTGGTATACTGCATGGAAAAGACCTATAGAAAATCTTATAAAAAATAGATATATAAAAAGACAAAAGAAGGAGAAATAAATCATGTATATTAATGATGTATATATAGTATATTATGTAATAGCACTATTCTTAGGATTAATAGTAGGAGAACTTGTTGGATGGCTAAATGACAGATTACCAGAAGAGAAAAAAGTATTTTCAAAGGACTTCTTTATAGAACATAAAATAAATTTTAAACCACATTACATATTAATGTTAATAACTTCTATAATTTATATAGGACTTGTGTATAAATTTGGAATAAAAGATACAATTGTTGCAAATTTAGATTTAATTAAATATGCAATTTTAACACCACTTTTATTATCTGCATTTGTAATAGATTATAGGTTACAAATAATACCAAACAGATTGAATTTAACGATATTTGAGATAGGAATTATATTTACATTCTTATATGGTCTATCAGACATTGCAATTTCAATAAATATGTTTTTAGGAATGTTAGCAGGCGGAGGAATTTTCTTACTAATAACTCTAGTTGGAGGATTGATTTATGGAAAAGAAGCCATGGGATTTGGCGATGTGAAATTAATGGGAGCACTAGGATTATTTTTTGGACTATCTAACATAATAATAATTACATTAGTTTCATTTTTAATAGGTGCAATATTAAGTATAGGATTACTTGCAACTAAGATAAAAAAATCTGATGAATATATACCATTTGGACCATTTATAGTAATTGCAACATTTATAAGTATGTTTGTGCCATTTGAACAAATGAAAACATTGCTTATGCAAGTGTTTACTTTAGGTATGTATAAGGGATAAATTATTCGAAAATTGTTTTATAATAGGCAGGAAAACTAATGTAATATGAAAGGAATGAAGGAAAAATGAATTCTAAATTGCAATGGTTAAGAAATACAATGGCAAGTTTAGATTTACAAGGACTAATAATTTCAAACCCAACAAATATAAAATACTTAACAAATATAGAAGCTGAAGGTATTCTGTTGCTTACTAGGAAAGACAATATATATATTACAGATGGAAGATATGTAGAACAGGTGCATAGTATATTAACATTATTTGATGAGATTATAGTATATAATATAAGCGATTTATCACAAGATGATTATGAGAATTTTTTCATGTTTTGTGAAAACGTTGGATTTGAAGAAAATTATGTTACATATGCTAAGTATAAAGAGTTAATTAGAAAATATAAAATTAACAATTTAGTAGAAACAGAACATATAATAGAAAAGCAAAGAATGATAAAAGATGAAGAGGAAATAAGTAACTTACAAAAAGCATGTGAGATAACAGATAATTGTTTTAATTATTTATTAACTTATATTAGACCTGGTATGACTGAAAAGCAAATTGCAGATGAAATAGATGAATATTATAAGAGAAGGACAGATGGATTAGCTTTTGATACTATAGTTGCATCTGGCGAAAACAGCTCTAAACCGCATGCAGTTCCTACAAATAGAAAGATAGAAGAAAATGATATTATTACGATTGATATGGGTTGTAAAGTTAATGGATATTGTTCAGATATGACAAGAACAATTTTTGTTGGAAATATTCCAGAAGAAATGAAAAAAGTATATGATTTAGTTTTGAAAAATCAAGTACAAACAATAGAACAAATGAAAGATGGTGTAAGTACAAGATTATTAACTAAAATGGTAGAAAATGATTTTAAATTAAATGGATATGATTTAATACATAGCCTAGGACATGGAGTAGGATTAGATATTCATGAAGCACCATATGTTAGCTATAGAAGTGATGCTCAATTAAAAGAAAATATGGTAGTAACAGATGAACCAGGAATTTACATACCCGGGAAATTTGGGGTAAGAATAGAAGATACAGTTCAAATTACAAAATTTGGTTGTATAAGTTTAACAAAATCTGAGAAAAATTATATTGTAATATAAGTTTTAATCTCGATACCTCCAAATACTTGATTTTTCAAAGAATTTATGATAGAATAATAAACAGTTTTAATAAAAAGAGAAAATAAATTGAAATTTGAAAGGAGAAATTATTATGGCATCAGTATATTCAGCAGGAGATTTTAGAAATGGAACAACATTTGAAATGGAAGGAAATGTATTTAGAGTTGTAGAATTTCAACATGTAAAACCAGGAAAGGGGTCAGCTTTTGTAAGAACAAAACTTAAAAATGTAATAACAGGAGCTACATTAGAAAAAACATTTAACCCTTCAGATAAATTTCCAGCAGCAGAAATTGAAAAGAAAGTAATGCAATACTTATATAATGATGGAGGTTTATATTATTTCATGGATAATGAAACATATGACCAAATTCCATTAAATGAGGATCAATTAGGAGATTGTTTAAAATATTTAAAAGAAAATATGGAAGTTACAATTCTTTCATATAAAGGAAATACATTTGCAGTTGAACCACCAACATTTGTTGAATTAGAAGTTACATATACTGAACCAGGATTTAGTGGAAATACAACAACAACTTCTGGAAAACCAGCAAAACTAGAAACAGGTTTAGAAATACAAGTTCCTTTATTCGTAAACATTGGTGATATATTAAGAATAGACACAAGAACATGTGAATACATGGAAAGAGTGTAAAAGATAGCTGTTAGTGACGAAGGAACGTTACAGATATCTTAATACTATAGTAGAAAGGTGATAAAATTACATGAATGATTTAAAAAACGAATATAAAAGTTTTTTAGACGACATAGAAAAAAATATAAAAAATAAAGAAGACTTAGAATATATTAAAGTAAGATTTGCAGGTTTTCTTGATGTAGTATTAGATAAATTAGAATATATAGCAGATTATAAAACTAGTGAATTAAAAAGATTAGAAGAACAACAAGATAAAATAGAAGCAAAAATGTCTAAAATGCAAAATGTTATTGATAATATTGAAAAAGATATTTATACAGATGATGGATATGATTTTGAAATTGTATGTCCATATTGTAATTCAGAATTTATGATAGATATGGATGAAAATAAAAAAGAAATTGAATGTCCAGAATGTAGAAATATTATAGAATTAGATTGGTCAGGAGATGTTGATGACCAACCAGATAATAACGATTGTCAAGGAAATTGCCATGGATGTCATGGATGCGAAACTGATGAAGATGATGATATGTAGATAAAAGCTCATAGATTTGATTTTAAGAAATCAATTTTATGAGCTTTTTATGCTATTAACAAAAAAATTTGACTTATTGGTATTTTATCAAAAATAATTCAATGGATTTACATACTTTTCATCAATACGAATTCCTAAATGTAAATGACAACCAGTTGTAGCTCCATTTGTTGGATTTCCATTAGAATCATGATATTGATTACCGAGGTACGCCATATACATATCGTGGACCAACATATCCGAATGACTTGTCCTTGTTTAATTGTATCTCCGACTTTAACTATAAAATTAGGGTCACAGTGGCAGTAACTTACTTTATAATTATCAAAAGATAGTGTAATAGTAAATCCGCCTGCACCTAGGAATTGGCAAAAAGTAATTTCACCATCAGCAACAGCTATAAACTTAGTGCCTTGTGGAGCAGGGATATCTATTCCAGAATGAGAAGAAGAAGCACCGACTAGTAGGAGAAACACGCCTACCAAAATATGAACTAATTTGAGTATAACCGGGAATAGGCCAGACAAAACCATTTGGATTAAAATCAATAACTTCAGAATCTAAAGCATGTGAATGTGAAAAATTACTCATAGTTGGAATAAAAAAGATAGAAATAAAAATTGTAATTAAAACTACAAAAAGTATAAGGATATTAAAAATTTTTTGAATAAAATCACCTCCAATAAAATTAAAAAAGAAAAAAACACTTGTATACCAAGTGCTTTATGGCAGGGGTAGAAGGACTCGAACCCTCACAGGCGGTTTTGGAGACCGATGTGCTACCATTGACACTATACCCCTAAATGTTTAACACAAATATAATATTAGCATAAAATCAAAATTAAATCAAGAGCTAGTAATGATAATTATGATTTTTTTAAAATTTGTTGTTACAATTCACAGCTCAATAGAGTTCGCTCCAGGAAGCATGTATACTTTTTTACTGTACGAAATTTTGGGCAGCACAGTAAAAAAATATACATGCTTCCTCGCTCCAACCAACTATTCCATATTTTTAGCCATGAACTGCAACATAAACTATATGTTAGATTATTTTTTTATAAAAGTAATAAGTATTATGAATTAGTGTTTTGATTAGTATTTGTTTCATTAGTTTCAGTAGATTGATTAGTTTCAAAGTCATCATCAGTAATTGTATATGAGTTATATTCCATTAAACCTTCTTCAAATCCATTATTGTAACCTATTTTATATACCACAATACATGATATAATTGAAACAAAAATCACAAAAAATATAACTATTAGAGATATAAAAGTTGTAAATGAAATAGTAATATGCTTACTTTGTATTCCATTACCTTCTCTTCTATCATGTTGTCTTCTGTCTGGCATAAAAATCCCTCCTCATTAGTTTTTTATAAAAAGATTATATACGAAAACAAACAAAAAAGTCAATAAAAAAACTTTAATTAAATAAAAAACAAACACTCTATAAAATAAAGTGTTTGTTTTGATATCTCTAAAAATTCGTGGTTCCAAAAGGATCTCCACCATTTGGCGCAAAACCTATAAATTTCCAAACTGATCCTGAGTTATTATATACAATAGTTACATTTGGTATATACTGTTGTCTATCGTGTGAATTTATTTCAACTCCATTATTTGTTGCTTTAACAATATCGCTATTTCCATATCCGTCATCAAACATATCATATTCATCAACATATGTTGGTAAATATCTATTACCATTAACTATTACATCTTCAACAATATCAAGTCCACCACTAACAGAATAATCATAATCGGGATATCCAAACCATTCATCACTTTGAACATATTCATATATACTATTCCAACCATCTCTATCTGTTAAATTTGCCATTAAAGATAGCGTCATTCTCATATTATCAACAGAACCTCCCATTTCTTCAATAGCTACATATGCTAAGTATCTCTTTTGCCTGTCTGTTAGATTCCATGTTCTTTGGCCTGTAATTTTATATCCACCAGTAGTATTAATTGTTCTACCATCCTCATAATATTTTAATTTTGTACTTTGTCCTGAATTGTTTGAGTTTGATCCACCTGAATTTATGTTTTGCAAATTATATTTAAAAGTTGCATAAGTACCGTCAGAAACACCACCATGATAAATTGCACGTATTTCTATATCACCATATCCTATTATACTTACTATTCCTTCTGAATTCACTGATGCTGTATTAGGTGTCATTGATTTCCACTTAAGACTTCCATATCCTTTTTTAATAGAACATCCATTTTCAATATAGTTATCTGGGTAAGTATGTGCATTTAATTCGAATTTATCACCAATTTTTACACTCTTAGGTTCATTTTCAAATTTTATTTCTTTAATGGGCTCTATAACATGGATCCTATATACATAATAGGATGTAGTGGCTAGACCTTCTTCTTTAATTTTTATGTTTGCCCATCCTGATTTTATTGCTTGAAAAGTTAATCCATTATTATCTTTATTTAAAATTTTAATTTTATCCTCTTCACCTTTTATTTTTGGTATTTCATATGACCAACCATTTCTACTTGTAATTTTTAAGGATTTTTTATTTCCTATAAATAAATCCATAGTTCCAGGTCGTGTGCCTAAATGTAAATCACTAGGTACATATATATTGGACTTGGTAAATTCAACATAATCTGAGAATGTTCCATGTTTTCCATCAGTATAGTAAACATAAATTTTGACATTGCCACCTTTTAAAAATTTTACATTTCCACTTTGATCTACAGTGGCTACTTGAGGATTACTAGAAGACCAAGTTACTCTTCCATAACCTTTTTTACCAACATAATCGCTTGTATAAGTTTTAGCAGTTAATTTATAAGTTTTATTTGCTTCTACTCTTTTTCCGAGTAGGAATATTTTGGATAGATATTCCAGTAACAGGTTTTAATACTCTTATAAATATTATTTCTTTTCTATTTGTATATCGTTCATTTACTTGTATTTGGGTAATTCCTGTATTTTTTGTATTAAAACTAATCTCTTTAGTTCCTACCGCATTAAATGTTCTATTAGGAAATTCTATTATTCCTTTATTTGGTGAAGAAATATACCATCCATGTTTGCTACGAATAGTCCATCTACTTTCAAACCCCTGAAATAAATATAAGGTTCTAGCGCTTTTTTCATAAACTCCACCTTTTATATGTATTGCAAGATCTGATGATGGAGCCTTGACAGTAATGTTTATATAACCTACAGCACCAGTAACACCATCTCTAACACAGAGTCTTTCTGTTCCAACCTTTAGGGCTTTACATTCAATTCTTGTATATCCTCTATCTGTTCTTTTATAAGCACTTATTACATTATTATTTTTTTCTGTATAAACACTCCAATTACTTGCTTGTGTTGCATTGCTTACAAAATATTCTTTTGTTTGTCCTACTAAAATTGTGTTACTATAACCACTTATTGATATTCCAGCAGCATAAACTTTTGTATTTAATAGTATTATTATTGTAAATATAAAAGCAAGAGCAATTAATAATTTAAATTTTTTTTCTTTTAATATATCTAACATAATATACCTCCTTTGTTTCAATTAAAAAGATAAACATACTCTATCTACTTTATTATAACATATTATGTTAAGAAAAGCAAATTTTTACAATATAATTTTTAAATTTTATTGACTTTTTTATGATGTGATAATATAATATACAAAAAGAAATAATTACGATGAAAAAGAAAAAGTACAATAAAATCTATTTATAGAGAACTGATGATGGTGAAATATCAGTAATAGATATGTATGGGGAGCTTTGGAGTAATATTAATTAAGGTGCTTAAAGTTTAAAACTTTAGGAATTAGGGTGGAAACGCGGAAAATAAACTTTCGTCCCTAGCTTATTATGCTAGGTTTCGGGGGTTTTTTGTTTTTTAAAAACTTTTAGAAATCATAAAATAAAAATGGAGGGATTATTATGTTAAAATCAATGGACACATTAGTAGCGTTATGCAAAAACAGAGGGATTATTTATCCAGGATCAGAAATTTATGGAGGATTAGCAAATACTTGGGACTATGGACCACTTGGAAATGAAATTAAAAATAATGTTAAAAATGCTTGGAGAAAAAAATTTATTCAAGAACAAAAAAATATTGTTGGATTAGATGCAGCAATTTTAATGAATCCAGAAACTTGGGTAGCATCAGGTCATGTTGGAGGTTTTTCAGACCCATTAATTGATTGTAAAGAATGTAAAACAAGACATAGAGCAGATAAATTAATTGAAGAATGGGCTCATGAAAACGGAAATGATATGATAGCAGATGGAATGACAGATGAAGAGTTAACAAGTTTTATTTCAGAAAATAAAATACCATGTCCAAGCTGTGGAAAAAACAATTTTACAGGAATTAGAAAATTTAATTTGATGTTTAAAACATTTCAAGGAGTAACAGAAGATACTACAAGTGAAATATATTTAAGACCAGAAACAGCACAAGGTATATTTGTAGATTTCAAAAGTGTGCTTAGAACTTCAAGAAAGAAAATGCCAATGGGAATTGCTCAAATTGGTAAAGCTTTTAGAAATGAAATTACACCAGGAAACTTCACATTTAGAACACGCGAATTTGAACAAATGGAACTAGAATTTTTCTGTAAACCAGGAACAGACTTAGAATGGCATAAATATTGGAAAGATTATTGTGAAAATTGGTTATTATCTTTAGGAATGAAAAAAGATAATATAAGATTAAGAGATCACTCACCAGAAGAATTAGTATTTTATAGTAAAGCAACAACAGATCTAGAATTTAAATTTCCATTTGGATGGGGAGAATTATGGGGAATTGCTGATAGAACAGATTATGATTTAACACAACATATGAATCATTCAAAACAAGATTTATCATATCAAGACCCTGAAACAAACGAAAAATATGTACCATATGTAATTGAACCATCATTAGGAGCAGATAGAGTTGTCTTAGCATTTCTTTGCAACGCTTATGAAGAACAAGAAATTGCAGAAGGGGATACAAGAACAGTATTACATTTACATCCAGCTTTAGCTCCATATAAATTAGCAGTACTTCCACTTTCTAAGAAACTATCAGACAAAGCAAATGAAGTATATGATATATTATCTAAGAAATTTATGTGTGATTATGATGAAGCAGGAAGTATAGGAAAGCGTTATAGAAGAGAAGATGAAATTGGAACACCTTATTGTGTGACTGTTGATTTTGATACATTAGAAGATGAGTCTATTACAATTCGTGATAGAGATACAATGGAACAAGTAAGAGTAAAAATTGATGAAATTGAAAAATGGATTGAAGAAAAAATACAATTTTAAAATTTAAAGATTAAAAGAAAAAAATAAGAAACTCAAATTATTAAATTAAATAATAATTTGAGTTTTTTAAATGTGATTTTTTTGTAATAAAAATGTAATGATTTTGTAATGGAATTGCAAATAAAAATGTGTTATTATTTAGGTATAAAAAAATATGTTTATTTAAAGTGAAAGGAATGATTTTAATATGAAAAATAAAATGAAAGTAATGCTAATTTTAATATCTTTAATGATAATTATACCAATGGTTACATTTGCAAGTACGCTAACTCTAAAGGTTATAATTGACAAGACACAATATAAAGTTGGAGATACTGTTACTGCAACTGTCGACTGGACAGAAGAAATGCAAGCAGCAAGTTTTGTTGTAAGATACGATTCTGATATATTAGAGTTTAAATCATCAAGTGTTGGAGAAGAATATTATAATACTGATACTGAAGGGGAAATTTTAGTTAATTGGTTTTCTTTAAATAATAGAGATTTAACAAATATAAAATTTGAATTTAAAACATTAAAAACAGGAAATGCTGAGATATCAATAAATAATGTCGATGGTTTTTCTGATGGTAATATGAAAGCTCCAACTGATTATGAGTTTACTTCTATAGGGAAAGTCAATGTTGTAGTAAATTCTAATAACTCATCAAATGAAGAAAACAAACAAAATGATAATGGTAATAATTCAAATCAAAATAATAATGGAACTACAGACAAAGAAACAAAATCAATAGAGGAAGCAAAAAAAGCATATAGCACTAAAGAGGAAGAATCTAAAGCAAGCACAAAATTACCACATGCAGGTGTTAGTACATTTGTAATTCCGATATTAATTATTGGAATATTTGGAGCTTTTGGATATATCAAATATAAAAGACTATCAGGAATTTAAGGAGATAATATGAAAAATAAAAAAATAATGGTATCAGCTTTTTTATTAATTACTATATTTATAATTAATTTATTAATTTTAAATCCAGTATATGCTGATACATTAAAATTAAATATTACATCAGATAAAGAAGAAATAAAAAACGGAGAAGAAATAAAAATTAAAGTTTCATGGAATCAAGAAATGCAAGCAGCTGATTTTTATTTAAATTATGATGTAAGTAAGCTTGAATATATAAAATCCGATATCGATGATGTTTATATAAACAATGATTCTAAAGAAGGAAAAATAAAAACTGCATGGTTTTCAATAGATGATAGTAAAAAAACAAGTATAGAATATATTTTTAGAATTAAAAATAATGGACAAGTGAAATTTACAACTAATGTTGACGGTGGATTTGCAACAGAAAAAATGGAAGTACCAGATAAATATCAAGATGGAGAATTAATTATTGGCACACAAGAAAATAATACATTTATATTCTTTATAGTAGGTATAGTTATAGTAATTATTATTCTTTTTATTATTAGTAGAAGTATGCATAGTAAGAGGAGGAAATAAAGATGAATAAAAAAATAATTATAATTTCAATTCTTGTAACAATATTCATATTATTATTTCAATTAAATGTTTTTGCAGGTTATAGTTTAACAATCGAAACTAAATCAGATGTTAATGCCTGTATAGTAGGAAAAACAGTAAATATTACAGTGGATTGGGAACAAAAAATGCAAACAGCAGGATTAACTTTAAGATATAACTCTACAAAATTATCATTTGAAGAAGCATCTATAAGCAATGAATATTATAGTATATCTGAGCCAATTGTTGATGAAACTTCGGGCGATTCGTTTACTGATATTGTTGTGGAATATACTGCATCATCAGAAATAAATGAAAGTTCAATAAGATTCACATTTAAGACCTTAGCGTTAGGAGATGCAGATATTTCAGTTACAGAAGCAGATGGATTTGCAAATGAAAACGAAGAAAGCCCTGAGCAAATTGATTTTACAACTAAAGGTTCAAAAACAATAAAAATCACTACACTTGGAGATATAGATTTAGATGGAAAGATAACTTCAACAGATGCAGCTATTTTATTAAGCTATTTATCAGGAAGGAATGAAGAAATATATCAATTAAATAATGATCAATTAAAAGTTGCTGATGTATGTGCTGATGGAGAGGTTGATGAATTAGATGGTGAAATTCTTGAAAAATATGTTAACCATTGGACTATTTCATTTCCATTTATATATGGTGATGTAGATTGTAATGGAGAAGTTACAATAAATGACGCATCACTTCTTCAACAATATAATTATCCAAATAGTAATAAGGAATTAAGTAGAGAGGGATTAATTAGAGCTGATGTTAATTTAGATGGTCAAGTTAATGAATTTGATAGAATTATAATTCAAAGATGTTTAGCAGAAATGACAGGATATACAAAATTGCCTATAACAGTTAAAAAAAATAATAGTGATGGATCTGTTAGTGAATTAAAAAAAATAAACATTAATGAAGATACTATGATTTCTGGATTTGAAACTTCAGATTTAAATGTTTCAAATTTTGTACAACAAATTAATAGTGATTTGAATACGGATATTTATAATGCACGAGGAGAAAAAATTGAAATTGATAATAAATTGATGGGTACAGGATATAAAATAAAAGTTGATGAAAAAACAAAAGAGGAAGTACCTAATCAATTACTAGCTGGAGTTGCAGGAGAATATACTGTAATCATTTATGGAGATACAACAGGAGATGGAAAAATAAATGCAATAGATGCATTAGCATTAATAAAAGATATAAACAATAAAATACCATTTACAAGTGAAATATATAGACAAGCAGGAAGAATAGTAACACCTAACAATCAAAATCCAACAGCGGTAGATGCGTTAGCAATTATAAAAGCAGCAAATGGAAAATATGAAATAAATCAGTCTAAGTAAAAATTTTAATTTTTTATAAAAAAAAGAAAGGAAATGATTAATATGAAAAAAATATTTTTAAAAATTGTCGCAATTGCGATAGCATGTATATTATTAGTACAATTAAATATTTTTGCAAGTTACAATTTAACATTAGAAACAAAAACAGATGCTACAACATATGCTGTAGGAGGAACGGTAAATGTTACAGTGGATTGGACAGAAGAAATGCAAGCAGTAGGATTTATATTAAGATATAATTCAAAAAAATTATCATTTGAAGAAGCACCTATTAGTGAAGATTATTATGCAATTTCAGAAGTAACAGCATCTGGAACATCAGAAGATACATATAAAGATATTAGTGTACAATGGGCGGATGGAACTAGCAAAACAAATATAACATTTAAATTTAAAGCTATAGCATCTGGAAATGCAACTATATCAGTTGTAAATGCAAATGCGTTTTCAAATGCAAATATACAACAACCAGAACAAATTGATTATACAACTAAAGGTTCAAAGACAATAAAAATAACAACACTAGGAGATATCAATCTTGATGGTGTAGTAAATTTGAGAGATGTTATTTTATTAAATCAATATGTGTCAAATGTGGCTTCATTAAATGAAGAAGCATTATTAAATGCCGATGTATGCACAGATGATGAAATTAATCAACTAGATGTTGATATACTAAATAAATATGTAGCTGGCTGGGCAATAAAATTCCCATTTGTATATGGAGATGCAAATTGTGATGGTACTGTAAATAATTTAGATAAAGTATGTGTAACTAGACATATCGATGATGAAGAATATCAAGATTTTGAATTAAGCAATGAAGGTCAAAATAGAGCAGATGTTAATTTAGATGGACAAGTAGATGACAAAGATAGAATCATATTAACTAGACACTTAGCAAATTGGTCAGATTACAATAAATTACCAATTCAATTTACAAAAGATACTCCATTAAAATTTATTAATATTAATAATATTAAAACTGTATACGGTTTTGATGCTAGTAAAATGAAGTTATCTGACTTTATACTAAGATTTAATAATAATTTAGCTGTAACAGTATATAATAAAAATGGACAAAAATTATCAGATAATGATTATGTTGGAACAGGTATGACTTTAAAAATTGGATTTAAAAATAAAAATGAAATTACAGATGAAGATGCAGAAGACCTAGCTGGAGATATAGGGGAATATACAATCATGTTATATGGTGATACAACAGGAGATGGAAAAATAAATGCAATAGATGCATTAGCATTAATAAAAGATATTAATAATAAAATCCTCTTAGAAAATGAAGTATATAGACAAGCAGGTAAAGTTGTTAGTTATGCAAATAAGGTTTCTGTTGACCCTACCGAGACAAAGGCTACAGCAGTAGATGCACTTGGTATAATAAAGGCAGCAAATGGAAAATATGAAATTAATTCAAAAATAATTTGAATTAAAATATAGGTTTATTGAAATAAGACTAAAATACTGTAATAAGCTAATATGTGTATATAATAAATATATACATTTGCTTAATACAATTTTAGTCTTATTTAATTTTGAAGTATAATAATTTTATGATAATATAAAATATATTATTCATATAAATCTTTTATATTAACATCCATTTCTTCAAAATTATCAACAAAACCAACTTTTGCAATATTATTAGTTACTCCTTGAATCCAAACAACTCTATTATTGTAAAAAACATCACACTTTTCATCATTATTTAAAATAGAATTAACTCTTTGTAAATCCATAGTTCAAACCTCCCAATACTATTCAATAAAAATGGAACAAAAGGGGCCTGTCCCCATATGTTTCATCTTGTCATATTTTAAGTATATACGCACGCATAATAAAATATTCAAAAAAACTTGCAATAAGAAAAATATAATGTTATAATTTCTAATGTTGTGAATATAATAAAAAAAGATTTTTAGTATATGAGAAAGGAAGATGAAAATTATGAATATATGTGTATATGGAGCTGCTAGTAGTTTAATTGATAAAAGTTATATTGAAGCAGGAGAAGAATTAGGAAGAAGAATGGCAAAAAGAGGTCATAGATTAATTTTTGGCGGTGGAAGTAATGGAATGATGGGAGCTGTTGCAAGAGGTGTAACAGAAGAAAATGGAATTACTGTTGGAGTAATACCTAGATTTTTCCAAGAAGCTGGCGCTGAAATATCTTATGACAAATGTACAGAATATATTTATACAGATACAATGAATGAAAGAAAACTATTCTTAGAATATACAGCAAATGCATTTATTATTACACCAGGAGGAATTGGAACTTTTGATGAATTTTTCCAAGCACTTACATTGAAACAACTAGGAAGACATAATAAACCTATGGTAATATTTGATATAAATGGATTTTATGACGAATTTGCAATGTCATTACAAAAAATGGTTGAACAAAAATTTATTACAGATGATTGTGCACAATTGTGTAAAGTGTCCCAGGATATTGACGAAATTCTAGATTATATCGAAAACTATGATCAAAGTGAAATTGATATTAGTAAAGTTAAGATTAGATAGAGTAGGTAATTTATGATAGAAAAAAGTAAATTTACAGAAATTGATGAAGAATTTATATGTGATAATTGTGGAAAAAAAGTTCCCAAATTAGAGTATTCATGTAGAAATCATTGTCCATATTGTTTACATTCAAAACATGTAGATAAAAATCCAGGCGATAGAGCAGAAGAATGCCATGGCGATTTAGAACCAGTTAGCCTAGAAATAGATAGCAAAAAGGGATATGTAATTGTATTTAAGTGTAAAAAATGTGGAAAGATTAGAAAAAATAAAGCTGCAAAAGACGACAATATGGATTTGATTATAGACTTAAGTAGTAAACAAATAAATATGAATTAAAAAAGTGAAACAAGTTTTGTTTAAAAACAGTTCTTGTTTCACATTTTTTCATATTTCTCTATTCAAGTTTCCATTAGTATATTCTTTTCCTTCAAATCGTTTTCCAGACTTAACAGTATTGATAATTGCATTTATTTCATCAATAGATTCATGTAAAATATCAATTCTAGCATAATCAACATTAAAATCATTAGGATTTATAGAAGTAGTTTTACTATTAAAAACAGTAGTAACAGTTTGAATATTATCTGGTAAAACTTCAAAATTCATATTTAATCTGTCTTTTAAATAATAAATATTTTTACTATTACATTTAGCCTTGCATTCTGGATAACATTTATTGCTATCTCCGAAGTAAACAATAATTCATATTTAATAAAGGTGTTTTACCATAAACAATTAATTCTTTTTGTAAATAATTATAATTGCATAAATTAGATACTATTTCTTTATCGGATTCAGGAGATATTGTAAATCTACTAATATCTAATTGTTTTAATTCTAAAACAGTATTAGAATTAAATATATTAAAAGTATAATTTGCAACTATTTTAAAATGTTGTTTTAAATCTTCAAATAAATCATTTAACATTTTGATATTACTAATATTAGATACTACAAACCCTTTTATATCATATTTTTGGACGGTTTTTTTAGCAATTGTGTAAAAAAGGTTTTTATAGTTTTCTTTTAATATAGTTGGAAAATAAATATAAATTTCAGCTTTTGTATTTAATATTTCTAATATTTGTTCATATTTTTTATTTAAGAAATATTTTAAAGGAATATATATGTTATCTATATTTTCTAATTTTGAATAATCATATTCCAAGTTTATAATATTTAGTAATAAAGATGTCTTTTTATTTTTTATATTAGAAATAGTAGAAGAAAGATTTCTCATATTATCTAATGTTTCATTATTTTTCTTTAATTCTGAATCTGAGACTTTTTCAGGTAATTGTCGATTGATTTTAGAAACGGCATATTCATAAACTTTATCTAATGCAGTTCTACGAAATTCATTTAAGATACTAAGTTTAGATAAATGTAAATTGTTATCTAAGTTTATATTTATATTGTTAAAAACATAAGGAGTAGAGTTTGTTTTTGATATTTGTTTTATAATTGTTTCTTTATCTAAAGGTTTGTTTAATGCTTTTTCTGGTATATATGAAAGTTCATAATTTATATTTAAATCTTTGTATTCAGGTATATCATTATTAGAAGTTATATTAATCGATATTGGTAAATCTTTTTTTATAGTTACATTACAATTTAAAGAAACTTTTCTATTTTCATTTTTATAACTTTCTTTTGAATTATTTGATAAAACTTTAGAAGAAATTTTATATATTTTATCACCTAAATTGATATTACCTTTTATTCTTCCAATTGTTACAGTTTGATTTAGTTTTGTTTCTTTTATGTTATTATTTTTATCCATTAATTCAGAGATTGTATAAGAACCATTTTCATTTTCAAGAGAAACTTTATCTCCAATAGAAATAGGTTCTTTGAGTTTTAATGTAATATATCCTTTGTTTTTATTATAACTTTGAACAGTTCCTAAAAACAGTCCCATGTGATTTGGTTTTTCTTTATATACTAATTTTTTATTTGGTTCATCACTTAAATGTCCACAAGATGACATACCTCTATTAAATACCTGAAGTAAATCCTTTTTATCAGCTTCATCTATTTTGTAAGAAGCACCAGAAAGAGCTAAATCTATATATTTTCTATAAATTCTAGTAACAGTTGCAACATATTCAGGAGATTTCATTCTTCCTTCAATTTTTAGACAATGAACACCTGCTTCTATCATATCTGGAATATAGTCTAATCCACATAAATCTTTTGTACTTAGTAAATACCCAGAGTTTATTTTTTTATTGTTTTCTAGTAAGTCATAAGATAACCTACAAGGACCAGCACATTTTCCTCTATTTCCTGAACGACCACCTAACATACTAGAAAATAAACATTGTCCTGAATATGAAACACATAAAGCGCCATGTATAAAACATTCTATTTCAATATTAGTTTTTTTACATATATGTGTAATCTCATTCATAGAAAGCTCTCTTGCTAAAACAATTCTTTTAAACCCAAGTTCCTGTAATTTTAAAGCTCCATTTAAATTATGAATTGTCATTTGAGTACTAGCATGAATAGGAAGGTCTGGTAATATTTTAATTAATTTCATAGCAAGTCCTAAATCTTGAACTATTATTGCATCTATTCCAAATTCATAAGCTTTTAAAGCTAATTTAATAGCAGAGTCAAATTCGGAATCTTTTAACAAAATATTTAAAGTTAAATTAGTTTTAACCCCACGAATTTTTGCGTATTCAATTGCTTGTTTTAATTCATCCATATCAAAATTATGTGCAAAAGCTCTGGCACTAAATAAATCAGCTCCAAAATAAACACTATTTGCACCATTTTGAACAGCTGCTTTTAAACATTCAAAATCTCCAACAGGAGCAAGTAAATCAATCATTTAATAAATGTTCCTTTCGTACTTTTATATATTTCTATCAAATCCATATCTAATAAATCCTCTGGTATATCATTTAGACTAAAAAATTTTAACTCTTTTGATTCATTTATTGCTTTTAGTGTTCCTTTGTATTTTGCGATTTCATAAAGTACAGTATTATTAAAAACAATATCACCATTTGGGTATTTGTGTTTTCTTACAGGGCCAGAAATAATGTTTATTAGATTTAAATCAGTCATATTAACATCTAAATTAGTTTCTTCTTTAATTTCTCTTATAATTGTTTCGGCAAAAGTTTCTCCAAGTTCTTGACAACCACCAGGAAGCATCCATCTGTTTATTACATTGCTATATTGTAATAGTATTTTTTTTTCTTTATTTATAATAATAGCTGCTGCACCATCTTGTAGTAATATAAATTTATGTTTTAAATTCCCCATACAAAGCCTGGTGAAAACTGGATAGCCAATAATTCTACTTAATTCAATTATTTCATCTGGAGACAATATGTTTATAATTTTTTCTAATTTATCATAAGAAAGATTTCTTTGTTCCTTTTTAGATAATTCTTTTATGTTATCTAAAATATTATTACTCATTTTTTTTCACCTCTGACAGTATTAGTATATATTATAATAGTTTAAAAATCAAGTTTAATGATCATAAAGGGACTGTCCCTTTGTAGCCAATTTAAAATTATTATTGACTTAAAAATATGCTAATGTTATAATTACTTTTGTAAAAACATATGAAAAACGGAGGAAGAAATGAAGAAAATAAACAGAGTAATAAATACATTAATAATAGGAAGTGTAATAACATTTAGTATATTTAGTTTCAATGGAAAAGTATATGCAGAAAATGAAACAGAAAACACAAGTACAGCTACAAATACAGGAGTAAATACAGAGACTACAACTACCAATACAACAAAGGAAAATACAACACCAGCTGCTACAACAACTAATACTAGTGAAGAAAATAAAAGTAGTGTAACTCCAGAGGCTAAACCTACACAAAAAACTACAAGCAATCAAAGTGGAACAAGTAGTAATAATAAAACAACAACTAATACTAGTAAAAAATCTAGTAATGCAAATTTAAGCAACTTAGGAATAACTCCAAATGACTTTAAAGGATTTAAAGCACAAACAACATCATATAATGTAACAGTTCCAACAGATGTAGAAAGTGTTACTATATATGCAAATGCACAAGACAGTAAAGCTAAAGTAACTGGAGTTGGAAAACAAAATTTACAAACTGGAGAAAATAAATTTGATGTTGTAGTTACTGCAGAAGATGGAACAACTAAAACATATACTTTAAATATAACAAGAGATACATCAAGCCAAAATACAGAAAATGTTCCAGCAAAATATACAGGAGATGGACTTTCAAATTTAAATATAGAAAATTTAGAATTA
>Ga0326514_10000579_pt1 | contig 24971 bp, 47 predicted proteins | sample 3_2548_0518_D_FD_203653 | JGI IMG/M metagenome (GOLD analysis project Ga0326514, IMG submission 203653) | Bovine rumen microbial communities from UC Davis, California, United States - 3_2548_0518 | ecosystem: Host-associated > Mammals > Digestive system > Stomach > Rumen | place: USA... | reverse complement strand
AAAAGTAGTTAGCAGCTACTCGCGTCAACCATTGCGCCAATTTACACTCACTGTAAATGTTGGATTTGAACCAACAGAATCCTATAAGGAAATTTGCTGTATATGCCTTTTTATATTTTTTCTGGTGTTATTTTCACCCCTGTTATCCTATAAATAACAAAATCGGACTTAGACTTTTAACGACTTCTAATTGTCGAACGACGGAAGAAGGATTTGAACCTTCGGATCACTTATTACGGAGATCTACTCCTTAGCGGGGAGCTGCAATAAACCAAACTCTGCCATTCCGCCATATAGCGACGTGAGAGGGACTCGAACCCCCAAAGCGCTCATCACGCTCAACGATTTTCAGGACCGCTTCTTCATCCTGCCAGATCCACGCCAATTTTTTAGTGCGGGAGAAGGGACTTGAACCCTTACATCATTAAAGACCTGGGATTTTCTTACTACTCTATGTTACCATAGCCATCCATGGGATGTTGTAGTCTGGACTATGTCTTTACCGTATCATTACTGACTTAGGTAGATGGTATATAGTCTCTACACATTTATTTTTGAATAATATTATTATCAAGAAGTAATGTTTTTGCTCTTGAATAGTTTGCTCCAGCTGGAGATAATCCTAATCTAATTAATGCTTGTCTTATATTAGGTGTTTCTTTTAAAGCCTAAATAAAATCTTTATCAGAAATTAAAACTTTTGGTTGTAAATTTTTATTCCGTCCTCTATAAGTTTCTGTTAAAGCATGACAATTAGGACATAGATAATGAAGATTAGAAATTTCATTATTTTTATTATCACCATCTTTATGGTCTAATTCTAATTGAATTATTCCCCCTTGCCACTATCCATTACATTTACACATATCACACTAATAAGGAATAACATTATGACGTTCAATATATCCTCTTAAAACTTTTTGTGTGACAGGACTATTTTTAATTAAAATTTCGTCCAATGTATATTTTTCTCTCGACATTTTTAGTAATCCTCGCTTTTCTTTTTTGTTTTATATATTATAACAAAAAATTTTTTTGAAGTCAAGTTTTACTTAAAATATTCAAAAAATTTAGCTCGGCGTTCTCTTAGCCATTCGCCGAATTAGCCATCTCCATTTATATCGTTTCCAATATAAAGCTCTCTTTTTACGTTTGCTAAGTCAAAAGTCCCATGCGTCTGCCGATTCCGCCACTCCCGCAAGTTCCAAGACGGTTTAAGATATTTTAATCTGGATTCGAACCAGTAAGATTGTTTTACAGACAATGTGTGAACCTATCACGATAAATATTCTTGAAAGAATGTTTGCTGTAACCGTCTTTTTTACTTTACATATATATTATATTATAATTTTTTTAAAAAATCAAATGCGGGGAAAGGGATTCGAACCCTAAATATACAACTTTTGAGGTTGTCACGTCTGCCGATTGCGTCATCTCCGCATAATTCAAAAAAATATAGATTAGATGTGCAGTTTCAATCACATGTGTCTGGTTAGGGTTGCAACGATAGTTCTAGAGTATCTTACGGATCTTCCCCCGCTCTATAAGGTGTCTCTCCTCGGTGTCCCTAAGTAACTCAGCCTTATTTTCTTCCGACTTTTAATGCTTGTCCACTAATCTATATAATGGTTTAGGTTTATCTCTATATAAGCTTTAAGGTCAGCCAACCACGCATCCACGTTTAACCTCCCGACATTTGTTCTCTGGAGGAAATTTTTTGGTTATCCGATATTTACATAGTTTTATAGTTTCGTCAACCAACCAAAATAACTACTTCTCGAAATCGCACTCCTCGGAATAGGGCACACTTCACTTTAAGGTCAGTTAACCGCACATCCGTTTATACACTTATTTGCTATCGTGTAAGCTCCCCAAGGGACTCGAACCCTTAACCGTCTGATTTGTTCGCCTATGTTAAAATTTAAATATTAATCCAATCTTCATCTGATATTGCATTAATTTCAGATTTTACTCTTGGAAGATTTTCATTATCGCACCATTTTCTTATAGCATTATCTGTCACCCCATATTTATTTCCTATTTGAGTAAATGGGAGTGTTCTGATTAACTATTTTAATTCTTCTCTTGATGGACGATTTTTAACTATTCGATTTTCTTCTTTTACACATTTTGCACAAAAAGTTGCATTATCTGTAATAATAGAACCACATTTAATACATGTATTATTTTTTTTATACTATTTATTATTTTGTTTAATAAAGTTTAAATTATCTTCAACTTTTTCAAAAGTTTGGTTTTCAAATAAATATTTAGCCCATTGTTTTTCAATCGTATAATCTTCTACTAATGAAATTTTTTGCTTTTGACCACTAGATGGATAAAAAAATCGTAAAGTTTTTTCATTACTACATTCTTCAACTGGAATTACATAACAAATTCCGTTCCAAAAGGTGCAAAAATAATCAATTTCATCTTTGGTATATTTTCTTTGAAAATTCCCTTGCGCAGATACTCTCGTAGATCGACAAGGAAATTTAATACCGACTAATTCGTCTTTTTCATTCAATATTCCTGAAGAAGTTTTTGATTGAACTCTTAGCAAATGATTATTAATATCTACTATAAAATCATATCTTGAATTCTCACCATATGGAATAGATACTTTAAAACCATATTCATTAAAAATTGTTAAACATCGTAACTAAGTTACAATACCTTTTTGTTTACTTTCTAACATATTTTATTCTCCTAATCTTAATTAGGCGAACAAATCAGATGCGCTAGCCAATTGCGCCAGAGAAGCATAAATTTTTATTTATTTATAAACATAAACTGTTTATAAGACGCGCAAGAGCTATAATCATCTTTACAAAGAGAATATAGTTTATCATCTTTAAGAGAGAAAAATCTTTTTAAATAGTTTGCCTGTCGTGTATGGCTAGTTTTATTTTTAAGATGATATGCAATCCATTCTTTAATTTCTTTTCCTGTAAAAACTGAACCACACTGATAACTAAGAATGTTTTTCATTATTTTTCTCCTTTTTTATAATTCTGGTTTAATTTAGGTGCTTTGCCACCCATTTTAAAAGCTTTACATTTTCTTGCGAAATATTAATAGCCCTTTCGTGAGGGAGACGCAAAGTTTTTACGTTGCCAGACCAACGACAGATTGCTCCTTAATCTGTATGTCCTAATAAATAGGAAGAGATTCTTATCTCTTGGCTTTCGTGGCTACATACCTACCATACCAAGACATTACTTTGGTTCTCTAGATTATAGTCTAGTATGCTATGATTTTACACTATATGGTGTTATGGACCCCACAAAATATTTAATACTTACAAAAAAGTATTAACAGGACGGGAAGGATTTGAACCTTCAAATATAGTTTTGGAGACTATTGGTTTTCTCTTTTAGCCTACCATCCCAAAATTTTTATGAAGCGATTAACGGGACTCGAACCCGCACCGTCAGCTTGGAAGGCTGAAATGCTAACCATTACACCATAACCGCAATTTTATTAAAACTGAGATTTTTCTCAGATAGAAAAAAATTAATAGCGGCGGGTGGGATTCGAACCCACGATTTCTTGCTTATGAGGCAAGCGAGATTGACCACTTCTCTACCCCGCAATATCAGTTATTAATAATAGCCTTGTTTATAGAATCTTATTCGCGCGTCTAACGGGGGAGATTAAGTTAAAAACCCGTGTTATAACACTATCATTAATAACTTTTTTTGAAGCTTCGCTCACCCAGGCAGGATTCGAACCCGCGATCCGCTGATTTAGAGTCAGCTGTCTTAAGCCGCTCGACTACTGGGCGAAAATGGGAACGGGTTTTAGGTCTCCGTCCCGACCACCCTCTTCTCAATTAAGTCTCGCATAGGTTATGTAGACAGCAGTTTTACATCTTGTCGGATAATAGGATTAGATAGATTTGAACTATCGACCTTTTGCTTATCAGGCAAATACTCTAACCAACTGAGCTATAATCCTATATAGGTGGCAGGTGGGAATCGAACCCACATTCTTCAGATCCACAATCTGACGTATCAACCAATTTATACTACAGCCACAGTGGGAAGTGTTGGTGTCGAACCAACTCCTGCGGATTTTCAGTCCGCTGCTTCTACCGAGTTAGCTTACTTCCCAAGAAATTATAGTGACTTGGCACGGAAACAAAGCTTACCGTCATACTTTTTATTAAAATGAATGCATTTTGCCTAGGTAACCAACCCTAATCGCCACTATAATTAATAATTATATCCATAATATAACTTCGTCCATTTTTAGGCTCTCTGTCTACTTTTTATAGCCTGAATTCAAATGGTCATGACTCCATTCCAGATAGTATGCTATGGTCTAACCCTACCGACCGCCTCAGCAACGGCGGACTCTTTAAAAGCTTTATGTACACTAATCACTTTTAAGTGCCATTGTTATATTATAAATATCATACATACAAGATAGTACTTTCATATAAATAACCAATTTATTTCTTGAAATATTATTTATTTTGCTGTAACTATCTTTTTTTATTTATATAAAAATTATAATATAATTTTTATATAAAATCAAGTAGAGGATTTTAATCCCTCGTCTGCGTGCGTGAGACGGGTGCTGCGGAACCTCTTCGCACACTTTGAATACTTAAAGGTGTATTCCACCATTAATGCCTTTCACATCAAGCACTTCCTTTTTATGACTTATCTTGGTACGCATTCTATAGCTACTATCAAGAGGCGGGACAAGTACTGATAACTAATTTAAAGAGACAACTTAATATCTCTTTAACGACCTTATAGGGAATCGAACCCTAATCTCTGGAGAGACAATCCAGTGTAATTAACCGTTATACTATAAAGCCAAATAGATGGGTGCCACTCCTTCAGCCCTGCTCAGGTATCTATCATACCTTACTCTATATACTCTTAGATGAGAGACCGTTTCTCCTTTCTTACGATAAAGGTACTGGATCTTTAGATGGCAACCAGTTATGAGCCAGATGATTATTTAACACCAAAACCATCCAAACGGCTATATTCAACAGCTTAAGATTTACATTGGCAAGAGGTAAATCAACTCTAATACTCCAGGAGGGACTCGAACCCACACGATTCTGATCCTAAGTCAGACGCCTCATGCCAATTGGGCTACTGGAACATATATAGCACGCCTTCTTTTATACAAAAGAAACCTTTCTCATGGTAGAAAATAATGAAATGCTTCCCACGGCTTCGTCCCCCTCGGGTTTTCGACTGGATGTTTCATCATCACCCACCTATATTCTTTTTTGCTATAAAAAAGAGTACGTAAGAAAAAATGAATTTATATTGGGTATATAAATTTTATCACCATAATAATCAGATTATGAGTGAAAGTTGCGACAGTAGGAGTCGAACCTACATCTCCCGCACAAAAATCGCTGGGGGGCTTTACCATTAAACTATGTCGCAGGACATACATCATTTGAGCCGCGTATCTCAAATGCAAACGGGTACGTACTTTTCATAATTTCGACACTCCTGAAGAGAATTACACTACTCCTATGAACCGCTCTTTTATATGCCCTTATTGTTACTCTTTTTGGGAAGAAGTCTACCTCTGCATTTATCGGATGCAGGCACCGGCGAGGCTCCTGTGGGACTCGAACCCACGACACCGACGTTAACAGCGTCGTGCTCTAACCAACTGAGCTAAAGAGCCTTAAACAAGATAGTAAGCTCTTTTTCTAAATTCCTTTTAATAGGTAGGCAACTTTATCAAAAAAATATGAGCCACAAAAAACTTTAGTTCTTTATTGGTTTTCAAGTCCATTTTATTTTTCTAACATATCATTTACTTGAATTAAAATTGCTGTTTTACTATCTTTATTATATAAATATTATATCATAATTTTTTATAAAAATCAAATTATATTTTCTTATGAAGGACGGCGCTTGGCTCGCCCCTCATAAGTTTTTTCTTAAAAATTGTCTTTTCTTAACTTACATATATATTATAACAAAAATTTTAAAGAAAATCAATAAATTTTTAAGAACTTATTTTTAATAAAAAATGTTTCTAATTCTTTATCAATGTTTGTCCAAAAAATTAAATGAATTTTTTAAGAATTGTTGCACGACGTGGATTCCGAAGCTTTTTAAGCGCAGAAGCTTCAAGCTGACGAATTCTCTCTCTACTAAGCTTTAGATCTGCACCAATTTCTTCAAGAGTTTCAGATCTCTCTCTTCCTATTCCAAAACGTCTCATAACTACTTCTTTTTCTCTATCACTTAACGTATTAAGAATAGTTTGAATTGCTTCATTGCGGCTACCAACCTCGACTTCCGCAAAAGCAAAAGGAACTGAATTATCTTCAATAAAAGAACCAACAGTCGCATCTTCATCATCTCCAACGACAATATCAAGAGAAGTTGTATCTTTCATCCAAGAATAAGCTTCTTTAATCTTTTTTATATCAAGATTAAGAATTTCCGCAACTTCTTTTTCTTTTGGCTCTCTTCCATTCTCCTGCTGAAAAACTCTTTCAACTTTTTTAATTTTACTCATAAGTTCGATCGTATGAATAGGAATGCGAATATTACGAGACTTATCCATAATAGCTCTTGAAATTGACTGTTTAATCCAATAGGTAGCATATGTTGAAAACTTAAAACCTTTTGAAACATCAAACTTATCTACTGCTGTGATAAGTCCAATATTTCCTTCCTGAATTAAGTCCTGAAATGCAAGTCCTCTGTTCATATAGTGTTTCGCAAGAGAAACAACAAGGCGCAGATTGTGCTTTACTAATTCATTTTTTGCTTCAACATTACCATCCTTGGCGGCTTCCGCTAACCTAACTTCTTCTTCTTTTGACAGAAGATCATACTGACTAATCTCCCGCAGATATAACTTAACACTATTAACAACTGCAACATTTGTATTAGCTGTAACTTCTGCCATAAAAAATCTCCTCTTTCTTTTTCTTTTTTATTGTATAAATATTATACTATAATTTTTTTAAAAAATCAAAAAAGAAAAAATCATTTAGAATTTTTCTTTTTATATCTCGTGAGGGAATCGAACCCCCATTTTAACGTTCGTAGCGTTACGTTCTATCCATTATACTAACGAGATTTATTGTCTACCCTAACAGAATTTTATTAGGACTCTGGTTTGGTAGACCCCTACTTTAGTCCTTTGTTCGGTATTTTTAAACAGATTATATTAGGCACCTCAAATCTGGATATAACCTTCCGAGTCTTCTTCTTTGCCGCGGTCAAAGCAAGACTTCCGCCTAACTTCCAAATTAAATTATTCACAATAATATTGTTTACTACGTGCTTCTTTGTTCACATATGAACAAAAAGCCTTTGCATCATATTCTTTTAAAAAATGAAAACCTAAATAATCTGTTTGCTCATAATAATGCAATCCTTTTGCATGAAACTTATTTAACAATAGATCTATATAATCATCTATTGTTAATCCTAAAATATGTAAAGGAGTATACCATTTTGCTGAAAGACCGCTAAGATTAGTAACATCATTTACATGCCATTTTTTATTTTGTTCCCAGCAAGTCATTTTATAAAGATGAGCTTTCATAATTAAATTCCTAAATTTTTAATTAAAGTTTTCAGTCTTTCTTTTTCTTCTTCTGTTGGTTCTTTTGGAACTTTTACGTTAGAAGGAAGAACTTCAATATCATTTTTTTCTGCTGAAAAGACTTCTTCACCACCCTCGACCGCAACTTTTGCCGCAGTAAGAGTTACTTTTATCTGAATAGTCTCTCCATTTTCAGTTCCATTAATACGAATTTCTTTCCCATCATTATATAAAAAACTTCCAGGAAAAATCTCAAGTATCTTTTTAGCAATATCTTTCTTTAAAACACTACCTCTTGCCGCCATTTTTTACCTCTTTTCTCCTTTATTGTATATATATTATATCAAAAAATTTAAAAAAAATCAATTTTCCTTTTTTGGACTTCTTATTATAATTTTATTCTATTCAAAAGTATCAGCTAATTCAATAAAACGATCGCATATATTGCAGCTCTATGGTTTATACATACAGCGTTTGCCGCATTTACATCTAATTGCCCCAAAAGAATCTAATAAATATTTACTATCTAATTCACCTTTATAAGTAGGAATGATCTATTTTATTTTTCCAAACCATTTCTATTGTTTATAAATTTTAAATAAAGTATTTTGAATTTCCGCATTATTTGAGATTAATTCAAAAACATCTACAAAAGTAGAATAATATTTTATATCTTCTGGTCTAATAAAAAAGGTTTTTATACTTGGAGTTTCTTTAAAACTTGACTGACATATATTAGGAAATACTCGAACTTTTATGTTATTATCATGCAATAATTTACTAATTTTATCAAGAGAAAAACCAAGCTATTCGCATATATACATATCTGTTGGTTGATACTTCATAAAACCATTTAATTGATCTATTGTCGTTACAGGTTCTATAAAGAAATAAGGAATATTATATCTTTTTACTCTACTTAAATGCTCTTTATTATCAAAAGAAATTAGAAGTTTTATATTTTTAAATTTTTTAAACAATCCTTGTAATAATCGTGCATCAATCTATTCAAATGCGGCGGTTACATCTATAATAATTGTTTTATCCTAAAAATTTATTAAAAATTCCTATAAAGTGCGATTTCCAGATTTATACTTAATTTTTAGCTAATCCGCATCGTGCATAGAATTCTAAAAAGGATAATAATTTAAACAGAACATATTTTCTCCTATCAAAATAAGGGAAGACTATTTATCTTCCCTTACTTTATTTTATTTTTTTAAGTTAATAATTATTCCAGAGTTTCCTCTACTGGATCCGCAACCACACGTTTATAAGCCATTTTCTTTTTACCATCGACCTTCACCTGTTCCTTGGTGATACGTCCTTCATTGAAAAGCTTACCAAGACGAGCGGTAACTTTATTACGAGTAATATCAGGATCATCAAAAGCAACTACAATTTCATCTACTGTAATTGGAGTATCCTCTCCAATTTTATCAAAAATTGCTTCTTTCAAGGCATCAGACTCAGCCTTCTTCTTTTCAGCTCTCCTGGTTGCGGCTTCTTTCTTTCTGTCAATAGCCGCAATCTGATTATCAATAAAATCAAGCAGATCTTCTCTTTCTACGGCATCCTCAACATGTGCTTCAATAAGTTCTTTAAGTTCATTAAAACGAGTAACTCTAGTTTTCTTCTCCATAATTAAATTCTCCTTTAAAATATCTTTCCTTTGTTTGTATCTCTATTATATCAAAAATTTTTTACTTTTTCAAATATTTTCATTAATGTAATTAATTTCTTTCAGTGACAATTGTTCAAATTCTAATCCATTATTTCTTAAAATTTCTTTAAATTCTGAAAATTCAATTTCAGAATAGGGAAGCTCTTTAATTTCATTAATCACAGCGTTAAGGCATCCAAGTCTTGTAGAAAGTAATCCTTCCGCTTCTGCATAAAACATCATTTCTGGAAAAGTCATTTTATTCACTCCTGATTTTCATATTCGTAATCTGCATTATCTCCATACCACTCTTCTTCATCATAATAATATGGACAATTTCCCCCTTCACCGCAATCATATTCATTTTCCCATTCGCATCCATAGAATTCTCTTATGCAACTCATAAAAATTCTCCTTATTCAAACCAGTAGATAATACGAATTTGACTATAGTATTCCTTCCAATCCTCGTCCATTATTTCAAGAAAAACATTAACTTTATTCATTAATCTATTAAGCGGGATAGGATTTTTTTTACCATTATCATCTTCATATTCTGGGTGTTCTAAACAATAAATATACATATCTGCATAAGTAAAATAATATACTTTTGGAGTATAAGATCTAACATTCTCATTGATTTCATAATTAAAACAAAATGAATCATACTCTTCTCTTATTTCTTTTGAAACATCTTTAGGCAATCCACCGTGAATACCAAACATATAAGGAAAATCATATTCACCAACGTCATTTCCAATAATAGAAAAAAGATCATGATCTCCCTGATAAGGGTACAAATCTGCTATTACATGTTTTGTATGATTGTAATCCCATACAAACGGATGTTGTAGTTCATATTTTTTAGTCTGATGACTGTACTTCTCAACATAAAAATAAGGTGTTATACTCATACTTTTCTCCTTTTTTTTTTATAAGAATATTATACTAAATATTTTTATAAAAAACAAATCAATAATCTTTCAGCATTTGCTTAATATCATTCTTTTGAATTTTTTCAATTTTTTGCCTTTTTAAATTTTTACGAGCGGGGGCGCTGCCTCTTTTTGGGGCATAATTTTTACAGGTTTGACACTCTTTCCAGAAAGTTCCTTTCCGCCCTTTTAAACAGCTTCCCTCGCAATCATAATAAATACAAGCTATTTCACGTGTTTTTGCCATAGTACATCTCCCTAGCTAAACATTGCATTTTTCTAACTCCAATAATACAATTATCCATAAGATATTCATCACTGATTAGAATATCTCCAGTTTTTTCATCTATCCCGTATACAAGAAGAAATTTATCTTCATAAGTTACATAAATTGCAGCCCCATCTTCTGGAATAGATGCTTTTCTAAAATTTTTAGCTTCTTCATAAGTATAAAAGGCTTCTTCAATATCATCTGGATGTGTAATAAGTGTTCTATATCTAGCCGCGCCATAGAATAAATTTATATCTTTTGCAGGAATTTTATATATAACTTTCATATTTTTATTCACCCCTTTTCTTTTTTAAAAGCATCACATTTTACAACAAAACCATTCTTTTTCTCTTGTGTCCAAAAAGTACAAAATAAATACTGATTTTTATGCTCACATTCTGTACAAATACAAATAGGTTTATCTTTCATTACTATCACTCCCTTTCTTATTCTATAAATATTATATTATAATTTTATAAAAAAATCAATAAAGATAATTAAACCGCCGAGCCTAGGAACCGACGGTTTAATTTAAGATAATTTTCCGGAGTCTCCCTATTTATTTTAATTAATGGTTTTAACAACACATCTTGTAAGATATGTATTATTAATACCATTATATTCCTCAAATTTTTTAATAGTTCCAGTAAGATCAACCTCATCACCAATGTTAAGATTAAGTCCTTTAGATGTCATCCAAACAAAAACATAATCTTTCAGAGTAAAAGTGTAAACATGAGTATATCCATAGTAACCATCAAATCCATAGATATTTTTAACAGTTACTCTAAGATTGCGGATACGCTCTTTTTCTTCTGCTGGATAAAACTCAGAAACAACTGGCTCCATAAGTCCATCAATTCGCTCTGCAATAATATTTTTTGCATCATCCTTTATAGTTGCAACGCCAGTATTTATATGATAATTATAAAGCTCATCAAAATCAAAAGCACAAAGAGCATATCCTTCCGGAAGTTCATCAACAGGGGCGGAGAAATGCCAGTTTAAAATAGCATTATATTTAGCTCCCATTTCTTTAAGAGTATCTTTGATAGCATAAGTGTTATCACCGTATACTACATAAACTTTTTTATCATTTCCAAAATCAAGTTTCAGTGCGGCTTCCTGTTTATATTTTTCAGCATTTTCTGTATATTCACGTATTTTTGCCTGTTTCTTTTCCTCTTTTTTAGCACGATTGCGTTCATTTACTGCCTTAAGCCTGTTATACTCTTTTTCATCATAGGCACGGACTATTTTAGTGACAACTTTAGCCCCATTGCATTTATAACAAATCCCGCCATCAACAGGAATCGGAATAGGCATTCCATTCTCTACGCGGCTGACTACAATACCAAGACCGCCGCATCTATCACATGTGTCCTGCACTTTTACAACCATTTTATTTTTATCATTAAGAAAAGGCTCACCAACAATCTTCATATTTTTATAAGAATCAGCTACAAAGAATTTTTCCATACCTATTACCTCTTTCTTTTTTATTATGTATATATTATATCAAAAATTTTAAAAAAAATAAAGTGGCGACCGCCACTTTATTCCCAAAATACTTTTATTATAATTTTTTATTATTTACTTACTAATAGATATATAGAAGATATTGTAAGTATCATAATAAGAAAAGTCCAAGTGTTGTCAATCCTTTTTTTGATGTTTTGATCACAAAAATTTAGTATACTAAAGATCAAAATTAAAATTAAAAAACAAAATATTACAGCATCACTAAAACACCACATTTATTTTTCCTTTCTTTTTTTAAAATTCATCACCCTTTATCCAATACTTCTTCTTCTTTTTCTTTTTCTTATATTTACATTTTTCATAAAGGGATAAGTCAAAAAGACTACCTGATTCTTGAATATAAAAATATGGACAATCATCACCTATACATGGCATAAAGTCTTTTGTTTCTACATATCCTCCATCATTAGTATATTTTCGTATTTTACGAGTGCGATGTGGACAAAATTTAATTTCTTCCATTTTTATAAAATACCTTTTTAAAAAATAAAATTATTTAGCCTGTTGCCGCCCAGTATTTGCCTGTTAATATAATTATCGCAATTATAGTAAGTGTTATATTTAATAAACTCCAGCCATCGTCAGTATCAGTCGTAAAATTTGCTATGCTAGACATAAGTAATGCAATTAAAAAACTAAGTACCCAAATATCTCCAACTGTCATTTAAGTTAAATCTCCTTCCATTTTCGCTCCACAGTTCGGACAGTAATTAAATATCATGTTTTTCCCTGCGTATGGAACAAGTATATCTGCCCCGCATGCCGAGCATTTACAGAGCATATACTGAGGAACATTTGTATATATCAGCCATACACCTGTCTTTGGTTCTGGCTGCTTGCGTCTCTCTTGTAATTCTTCCAACCATTTTGTAAGCTGTTTATCTTCATCAGTTTTCTTTTTCGCATCTGCAACAATCACTGTTAAAGATTCATAGAGAGTTACAGCATCAACATGATTTTGGCATGAATCACACACTCTAAGACAATCTAAATCATCACGATTTATGCAAGCCAACCATTTTTTTATATTATGAATAGCTTCATCGAGTGTCATTCCTGTACTACCTCTCTAATTTTATCAATGTACCAGAAATCTTCTGGCATACTATCTTCATCGTGTTGCTTTATAAGGTCTTTCACAGTTTTTAGTTCCTTTAGCCATTCCGCAAGTTGTTTAGACTCATCCATGCCTTTCTTACATCGCTCTGTATATCTGGTCTCTCCTCGTTTGAGCGCATATAACCACCCACTACGGTTCTCTTTATACGTTCTTTCGACTTGTTCGATTGCTTCTTCAAGTGTCATACTCATTTAATCGCCTCCTGCAAATACACCTGCAAACACAATAGCCATACTTATCAACGATGCATCGTTAGAGATAACCACTCCTTCTGTTCGCATATATGATATTACTCCCGATGTAATAAACAAAATGATCAATGCTTTTACCAATCTCATTCTGCATCACCATCCTCTTTGTGTTTGATGAAGTCCAGAAATTCATAGACTTCATAAACGTACAGCGGATCCCCTATGTCTTTTTTCCATTTCTTCTCTTTTAGCCAATCGCTAAATAATTCACGTAATTTATCTATCATTCTGTTCCCTCCGCTTCGATGACTGTTCGTTTACCACCAGCCCATTCAATGAGACTGATAGCCCAAATTGCATCCTTGCCTTTTACCTCTTCAATGCATTTGATTGCTTCATCCATATCAACAATCCGACCATGTGGAACAGGAACTTCCACAATCGGACAAGGTTTATCGCAATCCCAAAAATCTCTGTCAATCGCTCCGTGGTTGATTTTGCAAAAACAATCACTCGAATTAAAATCACAACTAAAACAGTTCTTTGGCTTTTTTATACCTTTTATAAATACACTCATTCCTCAACCTCTCTTTCTGGTAAATCAAGTATGTCTGTAATAGATTCTGTTTGCCATGTATCTCGATAATCATTTTTAGAACTTCCAAACATACATGTATTTGGAAAACCGTGGCATCCGAAATCATTCTTATTAATTAATTTATTTGTTAAATTACTCCAATTTATGGGACATAAGTCTTCACATTTAGAGGTTCCTAAATCATATTCATGCTCTTGTGCAACCCATGCACATAAAAAACAATTATTATGAATATATTCTAAGTCTTTGATTTCTGGTATTTCTTTTTTATACGCGCTTATCCAACGATGTTTAAATGTTGATCTTTCACAAGGATATGGACAGTCACCTAACATACATTTCATATCTTCCCACATTCTTTTATGAAGTTCAATAGCTTTTTTCCTTGTTAATTCCATCTAGTCTCCTTCATCATCTTCTACATCTGCAATTCCCAGTACCGCGCCGAAAAATATACCGACCACGATAGTTGTAATTAAAACAATAATTCCAATCATTAATCCTTACCCTCTGATTCCAATTGTTCCAGCATTTTAATTGCTGTTTCTAATGCTTCATCATAATGTTTTCCATGCATTCCTATAAGACCAGTCAACCAATATATTACTTCTAGTTTACTCATTTATTATCTACCCTTCTATTCCATTTTTTAATTGTTTCATTCCACGACAATCCAGGTTGAGAACGATTCCCACATCTTTCGCATACTATGAAATGTAATACTGCGCCAGTCAATCTCGCATACGTGAAATCTGAACGCTCTTTAGCTTTGCCGCCACAGAATGGACAAGATTTCAATTCACTCATTCCATATCACCTCATTTTTAAAATCATTTCTATGGCAAGACAAATAATAAGCAATACTACACTTACCATAGAACATATCCAACCTTTCTTCCATTCTCCATCTTTTGCAAATTCAATGCTTATCACATCTGAAATACATATAATAATTATTAAAATTAACTAAAAAATTTTTGCTGTGCTCATTTGCTTTCTCTTTACTGATTTATTTCGTCACTGACTTTTTTCAACGCCCTATCCATACCACTAAAAATTTCCTGTTTTATTTCCTCTTCTGTCGGTTTGTTCCACTCTCTTTTAAATTCTTTTTTAAAAAGGATCAAGTAGCACCATCCAAAAATGATTGACGGAAGAAGAAAAATAAATAAAAGAATAATACCTATAACCATATCATTCACCTCAATAATTCATCTGCCACGTTCCGAAAATAGAATATCCGCTACATGTAAATACTTTTCCATTTTTACAAACTATCTGCCAACCTGTACATTTTCGATTATTATATCCTTGTGGATAATTCGTTTTCCAAGTAAATTTAAACATTTGTTCTTTTGCGAAAACCTGTGAAGTATAATCACCAGGATTAATTTCACTTAGTTTAAATTTGCCATCCTTAAAAGTAAGTGCAATATTTGGATTATCTACACTTCTTAAAATATAATAATTGTTATATTCTGTAGGAATAATTATAAATTGCATAGCTTTTGTTTTAGTTGTGCTTCCTAAATTTGGGGACACATATCGTTCACCAAGACCCTCAATTTTTAATTTGACAATAGGACAATAGCCCTCATAGTTAAATGTTTTTGTAATCCAACGTCCAGATGATTCTGATGCCTATGTCGGAACTGTCATATATACAAATAATGTTGCTATAATTAAAATTGTTGTAATAAATCTTTTCATGTGTTTCATGTGTTATCTCCTTTCAATTCATTTAAAATGTTTGAGAATTCATTATAGTTGCGACCTGTAAATGAATAAAATTCGTTGAGTGTGTTTAATGTAATGAGCATAAAACAAGTATCTGACATAAGTTGGACATTTTTCTTTTCTTTATCATACGACATTACTACAACTTTTTTACCAGAGATGCTTGCCTTATAAACATCACCAGTTGTAGGAACCTGCGCCTTAATTTTCTCAACTCTTTGGATTATTTCTTTCGGTGAGAAGTTATCAATAATATTTGATAATGTGCAGTAACCATCAAAAACTCTTGCCACATCTATATTGTCACCAAAACGAATATTATTAATTGCTTTGTATAGTTTCTCCGCGCCCTTCTCTTCTGCGTCCTCAATCTCGACAAGTTCTGCATCATCTTTTGAACAGGTATAAGATTTGTCTTTACGGTAGAAAACATCTACCCAATTTCCGTGATTTTGTTCTACCTCAACCTTCAAGTACATTTCTTTCATTCGTCCACTCTCCTAATCCTAAACTGTTCTATGATTCCAACTGCATCTACATCTTTGAAATATTTATAATTTTCTCCATCAAGGCAAACCACCATTGAGTTATCATCCTTGTCAATAGAGATCATTGCTATCCTGTCAATATTCAAGAATCTTGTTCCGTTACCATCAATATCAATCCACATTTTCTTCCTCACTTTCATTATTTGAACCGTAGACTTCTTTGATCTTTCTTTCTGGTAATTCAAGGATTTCGCTGATAGGCGCATCTCTATAGTCATAAACATCATTGTTCGCATTCATGCAATAATTTTTTCCGGTAAGTGGCTTCCAATCTATTAAGCAATTACAAGAAAGATGGTCTACCTTATGTTGTATACTATACTCACATAAGAAACAATTTGTATCAATATTAACAAAACCATTTTCATCACACCATTTCTCTTTAAACTTTAATCTTGCTATAAATGATGGATCATTACCAAGTTTTTTTTGCATATCACTCCACATTTGTCTATGAAATTTTAACGCTTTTTCTTTTGTTAACTTTTCCATTTAATCTCCTTTACTTTTTTATTTTTATGCCTCGAATAGATGGTGTTATTGGAACATAGCACACAGTATTAAATATGTTTTCTGAATAGCGAATAATAAGCATATTATCTTTAATCTCAGCATCTTCACATGTATAACTTTTCTCTGTTCCGTCTACCCATTCAACATAAACCCCACACGCTATCATTTTTATTCTCCTTCATATTTATTATTCTTTTTTTCTTCTTCCAGTAAGAAATAAATGTCATCAAGTCTTTTTAAAATTTTCTTATTTATAGTTGATGTGTTTTGAAGAGAATTAAAAAGCAATCTTAGCCATCCTGTTATATTATATTTATCCATAAACCGCTCCTTTAAAAGTTATTAACCACATTTCAAAATCAAGAGAGTAATGTAAATCTTCACAAACATGATCAAATTCCGTCCACAAAAGAGACTTGCGAATATGCGGCGGAAGTAATTCAAAAACATCTTTATCCTTTTCAATATTATATTGATCTAAATATTTATCATAAATTTCTAAAGTTTCATTATGAAAATATCTAAACATAATTATTTCTCCTTTCATTCTTTCATAACTGATAATAGTAAAGTATTTACTTCCATGTTTTTTCCCTCTTGCCAAGCATGAAAGATTGCGGTGTTGGCATCAGTGTCATTCCCTAAAATGGGGTATTTAGGAGATTCCCACTTCATTTTGCACCTATTACAACGAAAAATCATTTTTTTATGTTCATATTTCTTTTTATATATAAAAGTTTTTTTATCAATAGGATCAAATCCTGCTGAATACACATGATAAACTACATATTTTGAATAAAAATGAGAAGAACGATCATCAGGATCGCTCTCATAAAGATAATTATTGTTACAATAGGGGCAAGTCCCATAAACTTCTAACATCTTTTTTTCAATTCTTTTATCTATATCTAAATCTTCTGGTAAATTTAATACTTTAATCATTTTTTAGCTCCTTTACCAATTCTGAATAACTTCAACAGAAGCTCCACAACATTTTGTTACATAAAATTGCGGATTCTGAGTAATTTTGCAAGCGCGGTGTCTTCCGCCAAGTGTCTGTCCGCATCCCGTACAACGAAGAGTATATTTATAAACCATTTTTTCAGGTTTTTTATATTCAATATCATCATAATAAACTGAATTATTTGTTGTGCCAATCTTATCGCAATAGTAACGAAAAGTTTTATCATGCCCATGATGCTCATGGGTAATGGCACAAGCGACGTAATGGGCGCATTCATGCATAATTACTTCTTCGATAGATTTATCAGTTGCGGTTTCCAATAAATGTTTAGAAATTTCAATGCGGACAGGATTCCAAGTAGAACCTGTTTTTTCATAGAAGCATCTACCAAGCGTCTTAGTAAGTCTTCCATTAATTTTTACAGGAGAATCAAAAATGACGTTACATCTGCCGCAATATTCAATACACAGTTTTTCAATTCTTTCTACTGTCCACATACCTTTTTCTCCTTTTTTCTTTTGATTATGTATATATTATATCAAAAAAATTTAAAAAAATCAATAGAAAGAGAAAAAAGGGAAACAAAAATTTGATAAACTAAAAAAAATATTATATAATATAATAAGAGATAGTAGTTTTATGAGAGGATGATAAAAATGATAGTAACATGCAATGCTTCCTGGTGCCAATATTATAATAAGGGTTTTTGCGGGAAACCGCTGTTAAATATAATAGATGGCGGATGTGGAGTATTAACTAATAGAAGATAGCTTTATTACGATATTTTTAAACCTTAGTTTAAAAATTAGATCAATATTATAGAACCAAGAGAAGAAGAGATAAGAGATATAAAAAGAGAGGAGGCAGTGGTATAGAGCGGCTCTATACCTGCGAAACCGCATGAATAGGAAATAGAGACGACAATTAATGAAGAAGAATCCGCAGTTAAGGAAAATAATAAAGAAGAAATCGAAAGAAACGATTAATGATTTAGAAAAAGCATTTGAAAAAAAATGGGAAGAAAAAGAATAATTTACTTTTCTGTTGAAAAAAGGAAAGCATAGAGAAGACTTCGGAAAAGTAGTTTTCTCTTATTTTAGAGCAAATTAGATAAGCAGGGAGCTTATAAATTAGAAAGTTTTCCTCTGCCCGCAAGGAGTGTGTTAAATAAGATGGTGTCTAAAAAATGGACAGAAATAATTAATTTAATTGAGTTATTTTTTATATTTATAGAGAAAATGTTTTATAAAGGAGAAGATTGTTTTATGGATTCTAATCTTATAAATATAAAGATGACCGCATAGTAGGTAGCAGAAGGTTTTGGCTACTCTTTAAGTAGTATAAAAACAAAATTTAAAAGAACTCAATAGTCAATTAAGAAGAAATATGGAGTATAGTTAATTAAATGTCAAGGGTTATAGGGTACTTATTATATTGTTTCTGATTAGCGCGCAAAGACGATGTTTGATTAGGTTAAATGTGAGTTATATATTCCTATTGAAACTTTAAAGATGGATACTTTAGCTTGTTTTGTAGTATTAGGAGTTGCAGCAACGCCGCAAGGTGTATTTAGAGGTACTAAAAAAGATTTTTTAGATTATATTGGTTTATCACATAGTGCTAAAAATATTGAATTATTGGGGGAAGTATTAAATACTTTTGCTAATGTATAGGGGTCTCCGCTTATTTGTGAAGAAGATAAGGATTATATAATTATTTATATTGAAAGATAGTTTGAAAAATAGCGGATAGTTACTATAAAAATGTTAAGAGCATGTAAATAGATTGTATAGAGAAATAATAAACAAACTTTAAAAATTATTCAGTTATGGAAAGTTTGGGAAGCTTATAGAATTAATTAGTAGAATGGAGTAAAAATACTTACTAATAAAGATTTACAGAAATATATTGATTTAAGTTCAAAACAAATTAGAGATATAAGAAAATTATTATAGAAATAGGATTTAATTAATATTAATAGGGCGGGTAATGCTATTCAGTGTTATGGTCAAAATTATGCTACAGCCGCTTATTACTGATTGTTAATAAAAATATTAAAATTTAACAGTTTAGACCACTTTTAGATACTTTGGTAACCAATAATATATATATTATTGGTTACCAAAACATTAAAAACCAGTCTAAACTGTTAAAATTAAGTACTTTACTTGACTGGGCTTCGCCCAGTCAAGTAGGGAAGATTTCTCGCTGTGAGGGGGGAAATAATGAAGAACGAAATAGAATTACAAGAGGGGTTGTCATCGTTCAAGAAAGGAAGAATGGGAAAAAATAACGTAAGGTTATTGGGGGTGCGGTTGCCGCATCAATAAAGGAGTTAGAAAATTGAAATAAAGATTTAAGAGAGTGATTTAAAAGAATTTTTTAAGTGCGGGGTTTACCGCTTTCTCTTGTTAGGGTAAGGAATATATTTAATTTTTGATTTTAAAAAAATTAAAAGAAGATTTTGAAAAAATGAAATGAAAATTTGGAGAGATTAGTTATGGATAGGGTTCAGGCTAGAAATAAGTATAATAAGTTGAAGTTAAGGGATAATAGAGTTTTGACTATTGTTAGTTAGAGTTTTAATCTTAGTGGATTCTATTGTTATTTACATGATGAAGAATAGGATGAAAAGGTTTTGGTATGGTATAAGGATTATAGTAGTTTTTTACAAGATTTTAATGTTGTTTATAAGGATGATGATATAGAGGAGTATAGAGAGTTTATATAAGTGCTTGGGAAGTTATTCTTTATTATTTGTATGTATTACTATTGGCTATTGGAATGATGGTTTTTTGGGTTGTTACAATTATTATGAGTATTGCGATAAGTTGTTTAATTATGAAAGTTATGATATATAATAGAAAAAATATTTGTAAGAGATGAATAAGGTTGCTTTTGGGGGGAGTTTACAAAAGATTGTATTAAGATATAAGATAAGGATTTGTAGGAGTGTTGATAAGGAGTAATAGGAATGGTTAGGGATATGAAAAAAATTAATTAGAGGGTAAGGAAGACGATGGGGATAATTAATGGGGTTATTAAGAAAATTATGGAAAACTACAGAAAATTATAAAGAATTGTGAAGAATCGTAAAAAATATTTATAGGGAAAATATTAAGGATTATTAAGGGTTGTTAAAAATTGTGAAAAATTGTTAAAAATTGTTAAAAATTGTCGAGTGGTGGTGCGATCTAATCCCTGTGATTCACAGCATTCAATTTTTGAAAAAGCGACCGTAAACGAAAAAGAACTTGGGACTAATCCCAAGTTCCATAGTAATTAAAGTTTTCCAATAAAAGATTTAATAACCTCGTCATCTGTCTGCGGATTCAGTGTTTTAATGGGTTTCATATCTTTAGCCTTTAATGAATCAAGAAGCTCTACAAGATCACCAATGGGCTTTGTAATCTTTGCAATCTTACGAAGTTCTTTCTCAATCTCATCCGCAATATCGCCAACCGCATTTAAAGCTTCCGGATCAGTAGCGAGTTTATCCGCCATCTCTTTCTGACCATCTTCTCTATAAATTGCTACTGTAAAATCAAGAAGAGCCTGTTTGAGTGCTTTTCTCTTGGTTTCAACTGCTTCCTTCATACGGTTCTTTTCTGCGGCTTCTGCCTTCTCTTTTGCAAGCTTTGCCTTTGCGGCAGCCAGCTCCGCGACAAAATCTGAATCCAGTTTGTATGGATCCGCACCATTTTTTAAAGTTTCATATAAATTATAATTCATATCACTTTTCTCCTTTTTCTATTGTAATTGTATTATATCAAAAATTTTTTAAAAAATCAAGGCGGTTTATAAAAGTCTTTTTTTAAAATTATAACAAAAATTTTTTATTTTGTCAAGTCGGCCCAGGGGTGGTAATTTTGGGAAAAATGAGGGCGGGAAAACGTATTGCCAAGGTTCTAGAAAAAAGTGCGATATGGGACTGGGGAGGAAGAGCGGGCCTGAGCCGTAGGCTGGCGGCCCGAAAAATTATATCATAAAGATAATTTTTTGTCAATAAAAAAAAGAGAGATTATGAATAATCTCTCGTATGTTCCTCATATTCTTCTTTAGTGATTTCAGTAATCCAAAAACTATAATTTTCCTTGTATTCTTCAATAGCATCCTCATAGTCTTCATCAGTTTCATAATCATCTCTGTAACCAATATATCTTTCATACGGTTCAATATAACTATATTCATTCCATAGAATTTCACTTCCAATATCTTCAGCATGACCTTCACTTTCAGCTTCAATATAAAAATCTTCATCACATCCGCAACAGTTATTTGAACATGTAATTTTAAAGTATTCCATTTTAATTCTTCTCCTCATCTATTTCTTCTATATCAATACTGAAATCAGGCAGTATGCAATCTTCTTTAAAAAGCCAATAAGCTTCATCATAAGCATCAGTAAAATTTTCACCTTCTACTTCATAATAAATCTTAACAGTAGCTTTATATTTTTTCATCCTTCGTCCTCCTCATAATCTAAATATTCAACTTCAACATCATCCCAATTAGTATCAGCTATTGGAGAACACATATCTGAAACAAAATCCTTTTCTGCAATTCTTATAACTTCCCAGTTGTCTCCGTTATTGTAAATTTCATCTGAAATCTCAACTTCATATGTATGATACTGAACAAATGTTACGATAGCTTTTTTCATAATTTTTATTTCCTTTCTTTATTTATTATATGTTAAGTATATCACAAGGGGCTGAAGTTGTCAACCCCTTATTTTATTTTTTAATCTTCTCCATCAAAACCGCATACTGGACAAATAACATTTTCACCGCGCCAATCATCCTCATAAATAGGTTCTCCACATTCCGGACAAATATAGAATCTTTCTTCCCAATCTACGTAACCGCCGTAGATGGTTTCTACGATTATAGCATTCTTTTCCCACATTTTTTTTATTCCTCTCTTTCTTTAATTTATTGCCATAAACAAACTAATTAATGCAGTGACGATAAGAATTAACCAATATAAATTACTAGGCTTAGTGAAAATATGATTTGAAGTAAATAAAAGGACAATCCACCATATCCAAAATTTTAATACTATAATAAATTCTTTCATCTTGTATTTCTTCCTTTCTTTATCTTATGTATAAATTATACAAAATTTTAGGAAAAAAATCAACATGGAAAAATATACAAAAGTACAACAAAAAATTTGTTGAATATTACATATTGACAGAAAGCGTCTCGCGGCGGTTCTTCGCGAGACGCTGAAAACAAATAAGGGGCTACCGATCGGTAGCCCCTGCATCAAAAGAAAGGGAAACAAAATTTAGATAATGAGTGGGGCTGAGGAGATTCGAACTCCCGACACCATGATTAAAAGTCATGTGCTCTAATACCAGCTGAGCTACAGCCCCAGAAGTGGAGCGTGGGGGATTTGAACCCCAGTCCTCCCGACCGCCATTTTGTAATTGGCTACGCTATCATCTTACGATTTACCACGGTGGCTACCCCGATGCCACAATCACGCCCCATAAGGTGCGGTTTTTAGGGGATGACCGCAAACCCATAATTATCATGCTTCTGTAGTTTCCTCATTCTCGTTGCCAATCTCAAAGTACGCAACCTTTTTAACATAGGTGCGTTTTACTTCGCCTGCCTTACGGAGGTCAATCAGCAAACGAGTAATGCGCTGATTAGTCAGCCCCTTAAGATTCTCAATCCCACCCTGCAGGTCCTTAATAGTGACGGGTGCATCAATATCATTAAGGAAAGCAAGGATTTCTACCTTAAGATTCTCATTTTCCTTCTGTTTTTCTGTCGGCTTCTTTGGTGCGTTCTTCTTCTTGTCAAGAAGATGAATTTCATTCTTAATGAACTCTACCATTTCAGTGTTGTTAGCGATACCATCAACTGTCAGCATAGTTTCAAACATTTCCTTCTTAGTCATAATACATACCCTCTTTCTTTTTTGTGTTTTTGTTTTTCTTTATCTTATGTAATTATTATAACAAAGTTTTTTTAGTTTGTCAAGAACTTTTTTATTTTTTTTCTGATTTTTTTATCAGCTCTTTTCTTGACTTCCCTTACCTTGTAAATATATTATACTAAAATTTTTTTAAAAAATCAATATGTGATCTTGCACAAAATATGGGAAAAATATTGATGAAAATTTGTTTATTTTTTCTCTTGACAAAAAGTGCGGTGATGTGGTATAATGGAAAATCGGCGTTTTTGCGCGCAAAAACGCCCCGAGGATTTTTCCTCGGGGCGCCGAATGTTACATAAATATAAAGTATACCAAAAGGGGCTGTTTTTGTCAACCCCCTTATTCAATTTTTTAAGCAAAATTTAAAAGATAATCCTGAAAATCAGACTGCGGAATCCGCCACGGCATATTCATAATGCTTTTAGTCATTTTTTTATGACATGCCATGCATTTTGCAAAAATAGCGGTTTCAATAAGGGCATCCTCTAATGCGGTATGCGCTTCATCAAAATTAAAATCTCTATTAATGTAACGATGGGCAATTTCAGCGGATGTCTTGACGTTTCCGCACTCACTAATCCATTTTTCTCTGTCGGCAAGTTTAAAGAATGTTTTCTGTTTAAAAATAGTTTCACATGCCATTCCCCAGGAACACCATACAGTGGTTTTATCATTAAAGAACGTCTGATTATTTTCAAATTTACTTAAATGATTTAAGGTTGCGTTAAGCGCACGAGTATCAAACCCAGCGTTATAAGCTATAATTGCTTTAATCCGATATTCTTTCATAAGAGAAAAGATTTCTTTTCTAATTTCCCAAAATGATTTTACTATCCATTTACCCTCTTTAATTCCAATTCTGTAAGACGGAATTTTATCCGCATAATAAGCAGTTCTCATAAGTTTCCATTCTTTATAGAAAATCTCACGAACTACATATGAACGGCGTTCATAAATATTCCCCTTTTTGTCGTGTACTGTGAATCCAATATCATATACGAGCGGATTGCCGAGGTTTCCGCAAGTTTCAGTGTCAATTGTCATGTAATAGTTCTTTCTTTTGTCCATGTTAGTTACTTCCTTTCTTTTAGGTTTTTGTGTCTTTTATCTTGACAAGTATTATTATATAATACTTAAAGGTTTTTGTCAAGAGTTTTTTTAACTTTTTTTATTTCTTTTAAGCTCCTTATCCTCTTGACAATTATAATTATAAAGGATAGAGCCGAAAAATGCAAGGTGGAATATTGCACAAATTTTGGGAAAAATATTTGGTTATTTTTTTCTCAAAAAATGCTTGACAAAAAGGTGCGAGATGTGGTATAATGGAATTTTCGCGCCAGCTCGATGGCTGGCGCGCCAGTGCATTTTTTAGCCTTTTTCA
>Ga0326514_10000577_pt1 | contig 24992 bp, 24 predicted proteins | sample 3_2548_0518_D_FD_203653 | JGI IMG/M metagenome (GOLD analysis project Ga0326514, IMG submission 203653) | Bovine rumen microbial communities from UC Davis, California, United States - 3_2548_0518 | ecosystem: Host-associated > Mammals > Digestive system > Stomach > Rumen | place: USA... | reverse complement strand
GCCGCGGGGGCGAAGTATGAGATGGTGGGGAAGACCTACGCGCCCGAGTTTGACGAGGCCGCGGCGCTCCACTACTACACCGAATGCTTTGACGCGGCGGGAATCCCGTATCACGTGTTCCGATAATACGGCTTTTCAAAGACCATGTTTGAAATTTAGCGATAATGTGCGAAAATTAACACTCTGTCAACGAAAACGCAATGATATAATGATTCCATCAAAGTACGGAAAGTACTTGCGAAAAGGAGTGGATATCATGTCTAAGAAGATCATCAGCCTGCTGCTCACCCTCGTCATGGCGGCGTGCCTGTTCGCGGGCGCCTTCGCCGAGGAGGAGCCGGTGACCATCACCTACTGGGGCTGGGACATCAGCAACTTCTCGCAGCCGATGATGGACGCCTACATCGCCAAGCATCCCAACGTGACCTTTGAGCCCACCGCCGTGGAGTGGGGCGACATGCTGACCAAGACCCAGCAGGCCCTGGCCTCCAATTCCGAGCTGCCCACCATCATCCCGATGGACCTCAGCCTGATCGGCAGCTGGAAGAGCATGGATATCTTCGAGAACCTGCTGGACTACGGCCTTGACACCAGCGTTTACAACCAGGCGCTGATCACCGCCGCCACCAAGGATGACGGCAGCCTGATCGGCCTGTTCGAGAACACCTGCCCCTCCGCCATCGCCTACAAGCGCGACTTGGCCAAGGAGTATTTCGGCACCGACGATCCCGCCGAGATCCAGGCCATGTTCTCCACCTATGAGGACTATGTGGAGAAGGGCAAGGAGGTTGCCGAGAAGTCCGGCGGCAGCGTGTTCATGTTCCATTCCGGCCAGGCCGTGGCCGAGTGGCTGTACTTCGCCAGCGAGGTGCCGAACGCCGATGGCAAGACCATCAACATGACTGACAAGATGACCGACGTCATGTCCAAGCTGATCGCCCTGCGCGATGCCGGCGCGGTGGATACCTACCAGAGCGGCACCCCCGAGGCCAACGCCACCTATACCGACAAGAACCACATCTTCTATCCCTGCCCCGACTGGGCCATCACCTACTACATCAAGGCCAACGATCCCGATGGCGCGGGCAACTGGGGCCTGATCAAGGCGCCGGCCGGCTATCAGCATGGCGGCACCGCCATGGGCATCACCAAGAGCGCCACCGACGCCCAGAAGGCCGTGGCCTATGACTTCATCACCTTCTGCATCTCCGATCCCGAGGGCGCGGCAGTCATGAAGGACACCGCGGGCTATGTGACCCACGACGCCAACGTGCTGGGCGACGGCAGCTTCGCCAAGCGTGCCGACGAGGCCTTCTTCGCGGATCAGGACATCTCCTCCCTGCTGTACAAGGACATCAACGAGGCGATTCGCATCCCCACCCCGTCCCCCTATGACAACGACGTCATCAACGTGCGCAACGACGTGGCCCAGCTGATCATGAGCGATCCGTCCGTGGATCTGGACACCGCCGTCAGCGCCGCCATCGACGAGCTCACCCAGCTGGTCTCCGATCCCGAGGCCGAAATCAAATAATTCACGATCCGAACCCGGTTCGCGAAAGGCCATAACTGAATGAATGGACAGGGGAATGGCGGTAATTGCTGCCGTTCCCCCTTTCCATAAAAGGGAGCGGAAGTATGAAAATCAAGAGCAACAGCAATTTCTGGCCGATCGTGTTCATCGCGCCGTTCTTCATATGCTTCTTCCTCTTCAACCTGTTTCCCATATTGTATTCCTTCTACATGAGCACGCTCAACTGGGCGGGCTACGACACCAAGGTGTTCGTGGGGCTGCAGAATTTTGTGAACATCTTCACCAAGGACAAGGTTTTCTGGAAGTCCGTGTTGAATACCATAAAGATCGGCATGATGGGCTTTCCGCCCGCGCTGGTGCTGGGACTGGTGTTCGCGGCGCTTCTGTGGAACGTTCACAAGGGGAAGAACGCGCTTCAAACCATCAACTTCCTGCCATATATCACCACGCCCGTGGCCATCGGCATGGTGTTTACCTTCCTGTTTGAACAGCACATTGGCCTTCTGAATCGCATCATCACGCTGATGGGCGGCAAGGCCATCAACTTCATGGGCACGGCCCAGTGGGCGCCGGTGGTGGTGGCGTTCATGATCATGTGGCGCAACACCGGCTATTTCATGACCATGTATCTGGCGGGCATGACGGCGATTCCCGACGATCTCTACGAGGCCGCCATGATCGACGGCGCCACGAAGATACAGTGCTTCTTCAGGATCACGCTTCCGCTGTTGAAGTCGGTTTCGAGCTTCCTCATCATCACCAGCGTGATCTACATCTTCCAGATGTTCGACGAGGTGAACCTGCTGTTCACCAATCAGACCTCCAGCGTGGTGGGCGGGCCGCAGCAGAGCTGCCTGACCATCGTGTGGAACTTCTACAACCAGGCCTTCGGGCCCAACCCGCGCATGGGCTACGCTTCCGCCATGTCCTGCGTGCTGTTTGTCATCATCGCCGTGGTGTCGATCATCGGCCTGAGGGTGATGAACGGAAAGGAGGATGTCTGATGGTCAGGAAATCCAGATTGCGCTGGGTCGGCTACATCCTGCTGGCCGTGATGTGCGTGGTTTCGCTGGTGCCCTTCTGGCTGATGATCTCCATGTCCACCTACAAGAGCGAGATGATCTTCCAGAACAACCCGCTGATTCCGTCAAACTACCTGATGGAAAACGTCAAAACCATCATGGCCTCCAACTTCGTCCAGTCCTACCTGAACAGCTTCATCATCTCCTTCGCGGCCATGGGCCTGAGCACGGTGGTCTGCGCAATGGTGGGCTTTGCCATGAACGTCTATCGCTTCTGGTGGAAGAAGATCGCCTACACGCTGATACTGCTCACCATGATGGTGCCCACCCAGATCGGCATCATCGGCTATATGATCGAGATGCGCACCTTCAAGCTGAACAACACCCTGTGGCCCATGATATTCGTGTGGCTGGCCAGCGGCTTCGGGGCCTACTGGATGGTGTCCTTCATCAAAAACGGCCTGCCCCTTGAGCTGGTGGAGAGCGCCCGCATCGATGGCGCGGGGGAGTTCCGCATCTTCTTCCAGATCGCCTTTCCCTGCATCCGGCCGGGCCTTCTGACGCTGTGCCTGCTGCAATTCCTGTGGTCCTGGAACAGCTACATGTATCCGCTGGTGTTCATCAACAAGCAGTCCAACTACACCATTCCCATCTTCGTCAAGAGCCTAGCCAGCGCCTTCCGCACGGATTACGGCGCGCAGCTGGCGGGCCTGACGCTGTCCACCATACCGATACTGATCCTGTTCGGCATGGGCTCCAAGACCTTCATCCGGGGCCTGACCGCGGGCGCGGTGAAGGGATGACAAAATGGATTTGAGTGAGGAGTTAGGAGTTCAGGTGGGAATCCTGCACTGCGTTACGGATTCCTTTTGAATGAAGGCTACAATATATCGCAGTATCGACGTTTATGAGTTTTAATCAAAACAAATCCGCAGGATTTGCACCATAACTCCTCACTCCTAACTCGTATGGATTCCCCTTTACGCAACCCGACCACACAAAACAAATCCATCCCCGGCGAAGGAGGTGCGCGGCGTGCTGACGATCTATATTGTGGACGATGAACCCATGGCGATCCGGTATCTGGAGAGCCTGCTGTCGGCCTGCGGCGCGGCCAATCGGGTGGTGGGCGCCGCCACAAACAGCCACGTGGCGCTGGAGCAGATATTGCGCCTCAAGCCGGACGTGGTGTTCACCGACATCAGCATGCCGGTGATGAACGGCCTGACCCTGGCCAAGCGGATGCTGGAGGGCGTCTCCACCCGGGTGTACCTGCTGACCTCCTATGAGGATTTCGCCTTCGCCCGGGAGGGCGTCAAGCTGGGCGCGGCGGACTACATCCTGAAAAACGAGCTGACCGAGGCGATGCTCAGGGACCTGCTTAAACAGGCGGAGGCGGACATTGCCCGGGAGCAGCGCAGCCGCCGACTGGTACTGGAATCCACGGCGCGCGACTTCCTGATCGGGGCGGGGGAGTGGCCCCAGCCCGGGGAAACGGGCTGCCGCTACGCGCTGCTGACCTTCTTTGAGCCCATACACTTCTGCATGGAGCACCCCCAGGAGCGCCCTGAGCGGCCCCTGGATTCCGAGGCGCTGCTGGCGCTGGACTGGCCCGAGGGGCTGGAATGCCTGGCCTTCACCCGCATGCGACGGGGAACCTGGTGCGCCGTGATCCAGGTGGCGGCCAGCGTGGTCAATGGCTTCCGCATGGTCTACAAGGTCTCGGACCAGCTCCTCTCGGGCATCAACGCCGCGGAATCCGGCTGGAAGTGCGTTCAGACCCAGCCCTTCACGCGGTTCGACGCGCTCCGGGACGGCTACCGCGACGCGCTGGCGGCATCGGAGCGGCTGTATACCCTTCCCGAGCAGGATATCCTCAGCCTCGGGGACGTCACATTGAGCGACGAAAACGGCCGCGAGGAGGCCGACGAGCTGCTGGAGCGCATCTACAACCTGCTGGGCGCGGGCAGCCGGGAGGAGGCCATCGCCCTGACGGAGGCGCTCTTCAGGCTCTGCCGGGAAAAGCTGGGCGCGGGCGACTACATGGAAAGGTTGCGCAGGCTGTGCCAGATGATCCGGCGGTGGGGCCAGCGCAGGCTGATGAACGGCGAGAGCCTGATCCTGGCGGGCAGCTATTCCAGCGCCACCAACCTGGAGCGGGCCATACTCAACTGCGAGGAGCTCTACTTTGAGAACCTGGTGCGCGCCGGCGGCCGGGAGTATTCTGAGCACGTACAGCGGGCGGCGGAGTACATCCGCAAAAACCTGGACAGGGACATCTCCGTCACCGGCATCACCGAGGCCATCGGCATCTCCGAGGGCCACCTGCGCAGGCTGTTCAAGCAGGAGCTGGGCACGTCGGTGATCGACTATCTGACGGAGGCCCGCGTGGAACGGGCCAAGAAGCTGCTGGAGAGCGCGGAGGCCTACCCGGCGGAGCTGTGGAAGCGCTGCGGGTTCTCCTCGTCCCAGTATTTCAATCAGGTTTTCCGGAAGAAGGAGGGCCTTTCGCCGCGGGATTATTGGCAGAGAAGGGGACAATCGAGATGAAGTCGAGGCGCAGGGGCAGGCTCCACTTCAGGCTGATCCGGGTGGTCGTGGTGCTGGTGAGCGTCATGTTCGCCGCGTTCTTCCTGCTGGTGGTGCGGGATGTGTTCGTCAGCACCCAGCGGCGCGAGATCGAGAACATGCAGACCCAGGTCTCCAAGACCGCGCAGCAGATCACCTACATCCAGCAGACCCTGCAGAACATCAGCAAGCTGATCGTCTACAACGATGTGGTGCAGAGCCGCATCACCCTGCAGGACAGCAACGCGGGCGAGGAGCTCTTCGCCGCCCGCAGCGTGGGCAGCACCCTGCGGGAGTATCTGCACATACTGGACGGCGTGGACGAGATCACGATCTACACCACCGACGGAAAGACCCTGACCTCGCGCTATGTGCGCGGCGACCTGGACCCGGAGAAGACCGATTGGTTCCGGGCGTTTCTGGATTCAGGAAAGACCTCGGGCTACACCCGGGTGCACCGATCCATTCCCTGGCAGAGCGGCTACAGCCTGGACGTCATCAGCTACATCGTCAATTACTACTCCATCGACAGGGTCAACGAGAAGCTGGGCGAGCTGATCATCAGCTTTGACTTCTCCAAGCTCACCGAGATCGTTCAGATGGATTCCACCATATTGAACGGCTATCGCCTGCTGGACGGAGACGGGGAGGCGCTGATCTCCGAGGGCGCGCTGAACGTGGCGCCGGAGGAGCTCGCCACATGCGTGGAAAACGGCGTCCTGTGGCGCAAGAGCGGGGTCCTCGTGGCCTCCGGCGAGATGCAGGAGGGCTGGGCGCTGGTGTGCGAGATCTCCAGCCGGGCGCTGATCCGCCGCGCGGCCGTGTCGGTGATGGAGATATTCTTCGTGTTCCTGGGCATGCTGGTGCTGGCGGCGCTGCTGCTTCGCCACTTCATCACCCGCATCGTCAACCCCATCAACGAGCTGAGTGCCGCGGTGGAAAACGTGGGTCGGGGCGATCTGAACGTGCGCGTGGCGATCCACACCGGCGATGAGATCGAGGATTTGGCGGACGCCTTCAACCAGATGGTGGGGGACATCGACACGCTGCTGCGGGAATCCGTGGAGCATGAGAAGATGCTCCAGCAGATTCAGACCGAGAACCTGATGCTCCAGATCAACCCCCACTTCATCTACAACACCATGAACTCCATCGTCTACATGGCGCGCATGAACGGCAACAAGGAGATCGCGGATTTCACCAACGCCTTCATCACGCTGCTTCAAAGCACGCTGCGGGTGCGCAATTCCATCTACAGCACCCTGGGCGAGGAGCTCAGAATCGTGAAAAACTATCTGTTTTTGCAGGAATATCGCTACGGCAACAAGTTCACCTATGAGATTCGCTGCCCGGAGGACCTGCGCGACTGCCGGATATTGAGCGTCATGCTCCAGCCGGTGGTGGAGAACGCCATCTTCCACGGCATCGCCCCCAAGGATGGCCCGGGACACCTGGAGATCGAGGCACAGCAGGAGGGCGGGGACCTGATCATCACCGTCGCGGACGACGGCGTGGGCATCTCCCCGGAACAGCTGACGGACATTTTCCGGGAGGACTATACCCAGAACGCCGGCATCCACAAGATCGGCATCGGCAATGTCCACAAGCGGATACAGGAGATGTACGGCGAGCCCTATGCGCTGTCCCTCGAAAGCGCACTGGGGACCGGAACCCGCGTGAGCATCAGGATACCGTTGGAGCGGTAAATTGAAATTTGCTTTGCAAATTTCAATTTGAGCTTTAAGCTATAAGCTTTAAGCTTAGAATAGTTGCTGCCGCGTTCAAGCCTGTCGTAGGGATGCCATTGAACGCCTCGCTCTGACGAAATGGAGTACGCAGGCGCTCGATGAGCGCCCCTACGGGTGGCTGAGAACCTGGGCGTAGGGGCGATCATTGATCGCCCGCCTGAGCCGTTTCGTCAAAACGGACGCCATGTATGGTGTCCCTACGATATGTTTTGTCGCGGCAGCAGCATTCTGGGATACCGTCCACGCCGACGGGAGGCCGTTCGTGGGCCGACCCGTCGGGATAGAGTGCGCGGCAGCTATTGGGGTGTGGGGCTCAGCCCCACAAATTCCTGTTTATCTCATCAAAAAGGAGCGACAAAAATGAACGAAGCAAGGATTTTTCACATTCCGGATCTGAACTGGGTGGAGCTGCACTCGGACCACTGTCCGATACCGCTCTACGACAAAAAGCTGGTGAAGGACGACCGCACGGGCATGGAGATCAACGTGTCCAGATATCCCAAGGGCTACAACACGGCCTGGCACACCCACACCTGTTCCCATGGCATGCTGGTGCTGGAGGGCAAGCTGCGCACCCACCTTGGCCTGGTGGAGCCCGGGGACTTCGTGTGGTTCCCGGAGGGCACAAAGATGGAGCACGGCGCCACCGCCGAGGAGGATTGCACGGTGCTGTTCATCACCAACGCGCCCTTTGACATCAACTACCTTTCCGACGCGGAGATCCCAAAATAAGACAGCGCCGCACCCGTTAAATCGGGTGCGGCGACATGCCCATCGTCATGAATCAGCGGGAACGCCGTACATCTCCCAGGCGATCAGGGCGGGGAACTGGGCGGGCTCGTCGAACTTCTCAAGATGCTCGATGCGGGCCCAGGTGACGGTGTGCCGCCCGATATCGATGAACTGCGGCGCGTCGGTCTTGACCATTTCGAATACCTGGCTGGTGCCGTCGGAAAGCATCAGCGTGGCCCGGGGCCACCAGGAATCGTGGGGGAAATCCGCCCGGATGACGATGCCCATGCGATCCACGGTCACGGGGCGGCCGAAGTCGAGGGTGATTTGGGCGTCCTCCGCCATGTCGACGCCCCAGGACAGCCAGGGCCATTCGCCGTGGCCGTGATTGGCCCGGCAGCCGTTGATGACGTTGCGCGCGGAGAATACCGATTCGCCCCGGGTCTCGGCGTTGGCGTGAATGTGAGGGAACGCGCCGGTGCCGCCGGGCAAGTCCAGGGGATTGCGGGCGAGATCGCGCCACTGAGCCGTTTCAAAGGGCTGCGCCGTGCAGACATAGGCCAGGTGCCGCGTCCCCTGAAAGGCGAAGGGCGCGCAGGCGGTCAGCGCCTCGCCCCGGGGAATGGCGTAGGTCATGCGCCCCTCGGGGAGCCAGAGCACGGCCTCCGGCACGGCGGGGTCGAACTGCACCCGCAGCGTCGAACCGGGCTCCGCCGCAATGACATAGCGGTCCCCGTCCTCGTATTCGCGATCCAGCACAAGCTGAGCGCAATCCTCGCCGGTGGCCGAGGCCAGCACCTCGCCCAGGCGGTTCTGAAGCTCAATATTGATGCGCATGGCGAACCTCCTCACTGAAACCGCACGATGCCCTTCTTGAGGATGTTCCGATCCAGCAGCTTCTGATAGGCATCGACGGCGTGGTCGAAATCGAAGTAATCGGAGATGAAGTCCTTCAGCACCAGCTTGCCGGAGCGGATCCACGCCATGACCTGTTCGTGGGCCGCGCCCTCCTCGCGCTTGCGGGGCATCTGCTGGTAGATCACGCGCCAGTTGTAATCGCATTTGGAGAAGTCCAGCGTGATCTCCTCCTTCTCGGGCACGCCGTAGCACAGCACCGTCCCGCGGTCCTTGATCATGGTCATGCCCTGATTGACGATGGCCGGGAAGCCCGCGGCGTCCAGCACGAAATCCACGCCGCCCGGGTAGAGCTTCTTCACCGCCACGGTGGGGTCCGTCTCCCGGCTGTTGATGACGTGGGTCGCGCCGTGCTGCCGCGCCGCCTCCAGCTTTTCGGGAATGATGTCGCAGGCCACCAGGTTTTTGACCCCGAAGAGGCTCAGGAATTTGATGTAGGTCTGTCCCACGGGCCCGCAGCCGATGACCACCACGCTGTCCTCCGGCTTTATGCCGAAGTAGCGGATGCAGGAGAGCACCTCCCGGAAGGTGACGATCATGGCGGCGTCCACCGGGTCGATGTCGTCGTCCAGCACCGTCTGGGCGAAGGCGCAGTCCGGGGCGTTGGGACCAGCGGGATCGCATACCACCGCGTATTCGCTCATGGCGCCCCACCCGGAGCCCAGCCCCGGCAGGTTCTCGGGGTCGGGGTCCACAAAGGGCAAAAGCACCTTGTCGCCGACTTTGAAGCTGGTGACCTTCGCGCCGATCTCCACCACCTCGCCCACGCCCTCGTGGCCCAGCATGATGGGGTAGACCGACTCAGGAAAGCCCTTGAACGTGCGGTGGCACAGCTTGACGTCCGTGCCGCACATGCCGCAGGCGATGGTCTTGACTAGGGCCTGATATTCGCCGTAGCGGGGCTTGTTGACCTCCTGAAGCGAAAGGGTGCCGTCACGGGCAACGACCAGTGTTCTCATGGGGGTACACCTCCTGATATAATCGATTTAATTAACGGCTGGTTTCATTATAAACGCTGGGTGGCGGAATGTCAACTGTTGAGAATGTGAAAATTGCAAATACCAAAAGGCTTAAAAGATGGATAAGGATATTGAAAATAACGACGAATGTGTTATAATAATGGTGGCATCCCCGGAGGGGAAATACCTGAGTTCTGTGTGACAAGATTAAATCGATTAAATGATTGGAGGTCATACCATGCAAACCCCTGAACTGTTCACCCTGCTGCCCGAGGAATACGTCGCAACGCCCGATGGCATGTCCATCGACAGGGACGGCAACTTGATCCTCTCCTGCCCCAACTTTGCCAACATGGACCTCCCCAGCTGCGTTTTGAAGATCGATAAGGACCGCAACATCCGCAAGTGGTTTGACGTGCCAGTGAACCCGGAGACGGGCGAGGCGCGCTCCATGGGCATCGAGTTCGGCCCCGATGGCGATCTGTACATGGTGGATAACCCCGGCTGGACGGGCCGGGAGGACCTGATCCGCACGGGCCGCATACTGCGCATTCGCTTCAATGAGGCGGGAGAATACGAGTCCTTCACCGTGGTGGCGGACCACATGGAGCACCCCAACGGCCTGCGCATCCGCAACGGCCACATCTACGTCACCCAGTCCACGCTGGAGCTGGTCAGGACCGATTCCGGCAAGCTGATGAGCTGCGTGTACTGCTTTAAGCTGGACGATCACGACATCCACTGCACCAACACCCTCGCGGACGAGAACATCCTCTGCACCTTCATCACCGAAAATCCGCTTTGCCAGTATGGGGTGGACGGCATCATCTTCGATCGGGAGGGCCGGTTGATCATCGGCAACTTCGGCGACGGCTCCATGTGGCGAATCACGCTGAGCGCGAAGGGCGACAAGATGATCGACAAGGCGCTCTGGTGCGTGGACCCCGAGCAGCTCAAGACCACCGATGGCATGACCATGGATGAATATGGCAACATCTACGTGGCGGACTTCTCCGCCAACGCCATCGGCAAGGTGTCGCCCGACGGGAAGATCACCCGCATCGCCCAGTCCCCGGACTGCACTGGCTGGGAGGGCGGCCTGGACGAGCCCGGCGAGCCCATCTACTGGAATGGCAAGCTGATCGTGTCCTGCTTCGATTGCGTGGTGGACGACCAGAAGGTGAACACCGCTCATGAGATTCCGGCCACGATGGCCATGCTGGACATCGAGCCGTGAAGCGCGCGCTGATCCTGTGCGGCGGCTGGCCGGGCCACGACCCGGAGGCCGTCGCGGCGCGGTTTGACAGCGCGCTGAGGGAGGCGGGCTGTGAGACGGAGATCATCCGCTCCACCGAACCCTTTGCCGACAGAGAATGGCTTATGCACTTTGACCTGCTGGTGCCGGTGTGGAGCTATACCGGTGAAAACGTGCTGCCGGACGCCTGGGCGGTGAACATCGCGGACGCCGTCGCCAATGGCATGGGCGTCGCGGGCTGTCACGGCGGCATGTGCGATGCCTTTCGGGAGAGCGTGCTGTGGCAATTCATGACCGGCAGCCAGTGGGTGGCTCATCCTGGCGTGCCCTTCATCCACTGCACGCCTGCCGTGCCTTCCAGGGCGGAGGACTTCCTGCGGGATTACCGGGTGCGCATCGTGGACCGGGAAAGCCCGATCACCCGGGGGCTCTCCGACTTCGACATGCGCTCGGAGCTGTATTATCTTCACCTGGATCCCGCGGTGCGCGTGCTGGCGGAGACCACCGTGAACGACGGCGGATGCGCATACGCGCCGCACCTGGCGGACGGGCCGGTGACCATGCCCATCGCCTACGCGCGGCACTGGGGCAAGGGCAGGGTCTTTTACTGCTCCCTGGGCCATTCCGACGCGGAATTTGACCACTTCCCGGCGGCGTGGACGCTGATGCAGCGGGGGCTCCTGTGGGCGCTGGACGCACTTGAAGGGGGAATAACACCGTGAAATACATCATTGCCCACGATCTGGGCACCTCCGGCAACAAGGCCACGCTGTTCAGCGAGGAGGGCGCGCTGATCGGCGCCACGGTCTACGCCTATGGCTGCCACTACTTCAACGATACCTGGGCCGAGCAGAACCCGGCGGACTGGTGGAAATCCATCTGCGAGACCACCCGGGGACTGCTCCACAAGACGGGCGTGGATCAACGGGACATCGCCGCGGTGTCCTTCTCGGGCCAGATGATGGGCTGTCTGTGCGTGGATAAGCAGGGACGTCCGCTGCGCCCGTCCATCATCTGGGCGGACCAGCGGGCGCAGGCTCAACAGACCGCCATCGATGAGAGGATTTCACTCTCCGACTACTACCATATCGCGGGCCACCGCAACGCCGCCAGCTACGGGCTTCAAAAGCTGATGTGGGTGCGGGATAACGAACCGGAGGTCTACCGCGATACCTACAAGACCATGAACGCCAAGGATTACATCGTATACAAGCTGACCGGGCGCTTCCTGACCGAGCCTTCGGATGCCTCCTCCAACGCCTGCGTGGATCTGAACACGCTGAACTGGTCGGAGAAGATCGTAGACATCGCCGGGATCGATGGGGAAAAGCTGCCCGAGATCGTGCCCTCCACCCATGTGGCGGGCGGCGTGACCCGGGAGGCCGCCGAGGCCACTGGGCTTTTGGAGGGCACGCCCGTGGTCATGGGCGGCGGTGACGGCGTCTGCGCCAATGTGGGCGCGGGGTCCGTGCGCCCCGGTCAGACCTTCAGCTATGTGGGGTCGTCGGCATGGATCGCCTCCACCAGCGACCGTCCGGTGTTCGATCCTCAGATGCGCACCGTCACCTGGGCTCACATCGTGCCTGGCATGTACGCGCCCAACGGCACCATGCAGTCTGCAGGGGGCAGCTACGCTTGGCTCAAGAACCAGATTTGCAAGTATGAGGCTGCCGAGGCGGAGAGGCAGGGCGGCAGCGCCTATGAACGCATCAACCGTGAGATCGAGTCAAGCCCCATCGGCTCAAACGGCGTGATCTTCCTGCCCTATTTGCTGGGCGAGCGCGCGCCGCGCTGGAACCCTGACGCCCGGGGTGCGTTCATCGGTTTGAAGATGGAAAACCAGCGCCGGGACGTGCTTCGCAGCGTGCTGGAGGGCGTGACCATGAATCTGGGCATCATACTGGATATCCTGCGGCAGCACATGGCGATCGACGAGCTGTTGGTCATCGGCGGCGGCGCGAAGGGCGCGGTGTGGCGGCAGATGATGGCCGATGTCTACAATGCCCGCATACGGGTGCCCCGGCTGCTGGAGGAGGCCACCTCCATGGGCGCTGCGGTGACCGGCGGCGTGGGCGTGGGGCTGTTTGAGAGCTTTGACGCCATCGAGCGCTTTATCACCGTGGAGACCGAGCACACGCCCGATCCCGCGGCGGTGAAGGCCTATCAGCCGGTGAAGGGAATGTTTGAGCTGTGCTATCGGTCGATGCTGCCCGTTTATAAGAGGATGGCAGGAAGGTAAATTGTTATTTAGTTAATGGGGAATGGGAAATGGGGAATGAATGTAGAAATCCTTCGGATTTCTTTTGAATGAAGGCTACGGTGTATCGAAATAACGTCGATTATAGGGTTGAATCAAAACAAATCCGCAGGATTTGCACCGCCATTCCCCATTTCCCATTCGCGCGCAAGCGCGCTAAATTCCCGTTTACTGACGACGAACGGAGGAATTATCATGAACTACACCATAAAATCCGTCGCGGCGATGGTGGATCACACCAACCTCAAGGCCTTTGCGACGCGCGAGGATTTCCAGAAGCTCTGCGACGAGGCGCGGGCCTATGGCTTCAAGTCCGTGGCCATCAACACCTATCCCGTCAGGATGTGCCGGGAGATGCTCCAGGGGTCCGACGTGCTCACCGGCGCGGCGGTGGGCTTCCCTCTGGGACAGATGACCATCGAGGCCAAGGTGGCCGAGGCGGAGGACGCCGTCAAAAACGGCTGCCAGGAATTTGACTACGTGTGCAACGTGGGAAAGGTCAAGGAGCACGACTTCGACTACCTGGAGCGGGAGATGGCCGCGCTGGTGGCTGTGGCCCGCAGGTCGGGTATCTGCTGCAAGGTGATCTTCGAGACCTGCTATCTCACGGAGGAGGAGATTGTGTCTCTGGCGCAGGTCGCCAGCCGCGTCAAGCCGGATTTCGTCAAGACCAGCACAGGCTTCGGCACCGCAGGGGCCACTGCCGAGCACGTGGCACTGATGAAGCGCCATGCCGGGCCGGATGTGCAGGTCAAGGCTGCCGGGGGCATACGCAGCTGGGCCGCGGCAAAGGCGATGATCAACGCGGGCGCCACGCGGCTGGGCACGTCCAGCGGTATAAAGATCATCGAGGAGATGAGGGCAGAAGGCCTGGAGTAATACAAATCGATCTGCGGAGGCGGACAGCTTGATCTATTCATTGGCAGGAAAATGGCAGATTACGATGCCGGGCTTTGAGGGGGAGATCACCATCCCCGGCACGCTGGACGAGAATGGCATCGGCCATGGGGACACGGGCGCGAACAGCTGGCACCCGGACCAGGCGCTAGGCAACGCTGCGACGCCCACAGAGGGCCCCATCGCTACCCGGCTGACCCGCAGGCATACCTACGAGGGCGCAGCGTGGCTCTCCCGGCGGGTGGATGTGGATATCCTGGAGGGCATGCGCGCTTTTGTCGAGGTGGAGCGTGCCAGGTGCCTCAGGCTGTTCATCGACGATCGCGAGGTTGCACCCTTCGAGCCGCCCACGCTGAGCACGCGGCAGGTGTTCGAGGCGACGGGCCTCATCCATCGGGGCGCCGCGCTTGTGCTGGTTTCAGACAACAGCTATCCCGGCCTGCCCAGGGAGGACATCGTCAATGCCTCCGCGGCCACCGACGAGACCCAGACCAACTGGAACGGCCTGCTGGGCACTGTGCGCCTGCGCATAGAGCGGCCGGTGTTCGTCCGCGCCCTGCGGGTCTATCCCCGGGCGGGGACGCTGGATGTGCGCATCGATCTGAGTGCGGCAAGGCCCTGGCACGGAAACATGCGCATCACCGGCGATTCCCTTTCCCATGAGGCAGTTATATCTGTGGGTGTTTCCGCGGGCGAGCATGAGATCAAAGCGCTGCTGCCGCTGTCAAAGGATGTTCGGTTCTGGGATGAATGGGACGGCAATCTCTATACAATCACTGCTGCGCCGGAGGACTACGAATCCGTGACGGTCCGCTTCGGCATACGCCAATTTGGCGATGACGGTACAGGAAGACTGGCGCTGAACGGGCGGCGGATCTTCCTGCGGGGCGAGACCAACTGCGCCGTGTTTCCGGAGATCGGACACCCGCCGATGACCATCGGGGAATGGACGGAAATCATGGAGACCTATCGCGCGTATGGCGTCAGTCTGGTGCGGTTCCACTCCTGGTGCCCGCCGGATGCCGCCTTTGAGGCCGCGGATCGGCTGGGCATGCTGGTGCAGGCGGAGCTCTCCCACTGGAATCCCCGCGACGCGCTGGAGTCCGACGCGGCGTGGGACTATTACCGCCGGGAGCTTCGGCAGATACTGCATGAATACGCCAACCACCCCTCCCTTGTAATGCTGACGCTGGGCAACGAGCTGGCGGCGGGCGAGACGGGCCATCGGCGTATGGACGCGCTGCTTCAACTGGCGCGGGCGCTGGACGACACGCGGCTGTATGCCAACGGCTCCAACGTCCACTACGGCGAGCAGGGCTGCGACGCCCAAAGCGACTTCTACACCGCGTCGACCTATTACGGCGAGCCCCTGCGGGGAACCATGTCTGGCACGGCGGACAACGGCGGGGCGCTGGAGGGGCACATCAACCAAAAATATCCTTCGGCGAGGGAGAATGATGACGCCGTGCTTAATCGGATTCGCGGGGAGTATGCCGCACCGGTGTTCGGCTTCGAGGTGGGGCAGTATGAGGTGCTGCCGGACTTCGGCGAGCTGGACGACTTCCGGGGCGTGACCGACCCCGCCAACCTGCGCCTGATCGAGGAACGGGTAAAGGCGCGGGGAATTGCGCCCATCTGGCGGGACTGCGTGGCGGCGACCGGTGAACTGGCCCTTTTGTGCTACCGCGAGGAGGTGGAGGCCGCCCTGCGCACCCCGGGCCTGTCGGGCCTCATATTGCTGGGCCTCCAGGACTTTCCTGGCCAGGGCACGGCGCTGGTGGGCATGCTGAACAGCCACCTGCGTCCCAAGCCCTATGCCTTTGCAAAGCCGGAGCGCTTCGCGGCGTTCTTCCGGGATCAGCTCCCGCTGGCGCAGCTGTCGCGGTATACCTGGAGAAGCGATGAAACGCTGAGAACGGAGATCGTCGTGGTCAACTACGGCAAGGCGCCCATCGAAGGGCCACTGCGCTGGCGGCTGGAGGGCTGCGGCCTGTCAGGAACGCTGCCGACAGGGACATTTCCCATCGGCGGGCTGATCTCCGCGGGAATGATCGACGTGCCGCTGCATGGAATCGCGGCGCCCGCGCGGCTGGACCTGGTGCTGGAGGCGGGAGGAACGTGCAACCGCTACCCGCTGTGGGTCTATCCCTCTGAAACGCCGGTCGCGCCGGAGGGCATCGTGGCGGCGGACGACTGGGAGACGGCTTGGGACGCCCTGAAATCCGGCGGGCGCGTGTTCTTGGACCCGCCCATCGAGGCGGAGCTCCAATCCGTGCCGACGCGGTTCTCCACCGATTTCTGGTCGGTGGGCACCTTCCCGTGGCAGTCGGGCACCATGGGCCAGCTGATCGATGCGAAACATCCCATCTTCCTCAGATTCCCCACGGAAAGCCATACCAACTGGCAGTGGTGGCCCATGGCGACCCGGCGGGCGGTGGCGGTGCCGGAGGGCTTTGTGCCCATCGTGCGCACGCTGGACAGTTTCGCCACCCTGCGACCCCTGGCGCAGCTGTTTGAGTGCCGGGTAGGGAAGGGACGACTGGTGTTTTCCGCGTTCGGGCTTCGGGAGCTGATTCGCTGGCCCGAGTGCGCGGCGCTGCTGGGTGCGATCTACGATTACATGGTTTCCAGGGCGTTTCAACCCAAGCAGGTGCTTGCCCCGGAGGATATTGGAAAAATGTTTCTGTGAAAGGGAGTGTGGAACATGGAAAACAACACCATCGATCGCGGCGGCTTCACCCTGCCGGGCGAGGCGGGCTATGAGGGACTGACGCTGGAGCTGGCGAGGCGCTGGGGCGCGGACGTCATCCGCGACAGCGACGGCACAAAGCTCTCCCCGGAAATCGTGGAGGCGGGCTATCGCATCTATTCCACCGTCTGTGTCATCCGGGAGCACAATGCCTTCGCCGAGGCCCATCCCGAGACCCAGCAGCAGACCTTCTTGTGCTCCGATCCCGTACTGGCGGAGGGGGATACCGTGGTCATCGAGCCGCTGAAGGGCTATTTCGCCGAACAGTTTGAGATCAACGATACCCCGGAGGCGATGGCCTACTGGCAGGTATGGGATCGCACCGCGGACATCCTGGTGCCTGCGGACCAGTGGCGCTATGAAGGCGGCAAAATCGTCGTCAGAAACGCCGTGCCGTGGCACCGCTACACCGCCTCCACCCTGTGCTGGCGCATCTGGGAGGAGATCAACATGTACAACCACACCACCAATCACTGGACCAGCGAGCACTTGCGCCAGCTGGATCCCCGCCACCCGCTGGCCTGGGAGTATCTTGAAAAGTACATGGATGACTGGTGCGCCGCCAATCCCCAGACCAATGTGGTGCGGCTCACCTCGCTGTTCTACAACTTCGTATGGATCTTTGGTGAGGATATGCGCCGCCGGAGCCGCTTTGTGGACTGGGCGAGCTATGACTTCACCGTCAGCCCCGCGGCGCTTCGGGCCTTCGAGGCGGAATACGGCTATGCGCTGACGGCGGAGGATTTCATCAACAGGGGTTGGCTTCAGGCCACCCATCGTCCACCGACGCGGCACAAGCGGGACTATATGGACTTCATACAGCGCTTTGTGGCGGAAAAGGCGAAGGCGCTGGTGGATATCATCCACCGCCACGGCAAGCTGGCCTATGTGTTCTACGACGACAGCTGGGTGGGCATGGAGCCCTCGGGCAAATACTTTGCGGATGTGGGCTTTGACGGGCTGATCAAGTGCGTGTTCAGCGGCTTTGAGTGCCGCCTGTGCGCCGACGCGAAGGTGCCGGTGCACGAGCTGCGCTTCCATCCCTACCTTTTTCCGGTGGGCCTGGGCGGGCTGCCCACGTTCAGTGAGGGCGGCCATCCCGAGAAGGATGCCATGGCCTTCTGGCTGCACGTGCGGCGCGCGTTGCTCAGGCAGCCGGTGGATCGCATCGGCCTGGGCGGCTATCTGCATCTGACACAGGGCTACCCGGAGTTCGTGGACGCCATCGAGGCCTTGGCCCGTGACTTCCGAAGAATAAAGGCCCTGCACGCCGAAGGGGCCCCTGCGACGCTGCCCGTCAACGTGGCGGTACTGCATACCTGGGGAAGCCTCAGGCCCTGGACCCTGTCGGGACACTTCCACGAGACGGACGCAAACCCGCTGATCCACATCAACGAAGCGCTGTCGGGCCTGCCGGTGAATGTGCGGTTCATCGATTTCGAACAGGCGGCGAAGGGCGGCCTCAAGGGCGTGGATGTTCTGATCAACGCAGGGTTTGCCGGGGATGCCTGGAGCGGCGGCGACGCCTGGCGCTCGCCGGAGCTGGTCTCGCAGATCACGCGCTTTGTCCATGCGGGCGGCAGCCTCATCGGCGTGGCGGAGCCCTCTGCCTGCCCGGGCGGAGATACCTTGTTCCGCCTGGCGCATGTGCTGGGCGTGGACCTGGACGACGGCAGCTATGCCTGTCACGCGCCCTGGAGCTTCGAGGTGAGGGAGGCGCCCATTTCCATCTGCGGGGAAGCCCTGTCGATCAGGGCGGGGGTGCGCCTGACGGACCCTGACACATGGGTGCTGGCCGCCCGGGACGGCGCGCCGCAGATGACGCTGCACCGCTTCGGCAAGGGGTGTGCCGCCTACCTGAGCGGGTTCAGCTACAGTCCGGAGGCGGCGCGCATGCTGCTCGATCTGCTGATGTGCATGACCGGGAAAGATGGCCGCAGCGCCGGATATTGTGACAATCCGATGGTTGAGATGACCTGGTTCCCGGTGTCCAATACGCTGGTTGTAATGAACAATTCGGAAAATAGGGCATCGACGCAGATCGAATGGCCTGGAGGAAGCGACAGAATCACCCTGGAGTCCCAGGAGATGCGATTCATTGTATATTGACGCAGGGATAAATGCTCATGATCCATCCTGTGGTCAGTACCATGTCAAGGGACAATCTCGCTTTCCCTGTTTGAGCAAAATAATACTCCCTTTGCCATATTGAATACTGAACATTTGGAATGATATCATTATCGTGCAGCCGCGGAACTCACAGGGATGTACGTCTATTGGACGAAATCGGTGCGAAACAGGCAGCGCAGCTTGGAATGCCGTACTCTGCGCTCGCTGACCCGGCGGCGATGGCGTCGGAGAGTCCATTGAAAAGCGGGATTTCCGCGCGGACAGGCCCCTTACTGGAGTGTGTTTCCAAAATCCTGAACATGCAATTTCGGCGTCTTTTTCGCCAAGACTGCGTTGTAAAACCTTGATTTTCCGCCAGCAAGCCTGCGGTTTTCCGCCTTGTTTTGACGGAAAAACAACTCGAACTTGCACATCCCGGACTTTAGAAACATGATCTAAGGCGCTGGCGGACATTTTGTGGCAAGCTGGCGAATTCCGGCTCCGGGCATTTCTACCGTTTACCATCTTGGGCGTTTCCCGACTGCACGAACTTGACAGATTCAACCCCGCCGACATCGACTATGGATACATACGCTGGGTCATCGAGGCTGTCGGGAATGCGGCGGAAAATAAAGAAAAAGGAGAACACGATGATGTACATCCCCTCTGAGCACCGCTACGACAACATGTCCTTCTACCGTCGCTGCGGCAGAAGCGGCATCGTGCTGCCGGCGATATCGCTGGGCCTATGGCACAACTTCGGCAACATCACCCCCTTCGGCGTGCAGCAGAGCCTGCTGCGCACGGCCTTCGACAGCGGCATCACCCACTTCGACCTGGCCAACAACTACGGCCCGCCCTACGGCGAGGCGGAGCGCAACTTCGGCATCCACATGGACCACGACTGGCACACCCACCGGGACGAGCTGATCATCTCCACCAAGGCGGGCTACGACATGTGGCCGGGACCCTACGGCGATCACGGAAGCCGCAAATATCTGGTGGCGTCGCTGGACCAGTCGTTGAAGCGCATGCACCTGGACTATGTGGACATCTTCTACCACCACCGGCCCGATCCGGATACCCCCATCGAGGAGACCATGGGCGCGCTGGACCACATCGTCCGAAGCGGCAAGGCACTGTATGTAGGCATCTCCAACTACTATGACCCGGAACAGGCCCGGATCGCCATACAGATCCTCAGGGCCATGGGCACGCCGATGTTGATCCACCAACCCAACTACTCCATGTTCAATCCCTCCATCGAAAACGGGCTTGACGACGTGCTGCGCCGGGAGGGCGTGGGCTGCATCGCCTTTGCGCCACTGGCCAACGGGCTGCTGACCAACAAGTATCTGAAGGGCATCCCGGCGGACTCCCGGGCCGCCCACGACCCGCGATATCTGAAGCCGGACGCCATCACCCCCGAGAAGGTGGCAAAGGCAGCGAAGCTGAACACGATTGCGCTCGAACGCGGCCAGAGCCTGGCGCAGATGGCGCTGCAGTGGGTGTTGCGGGACGACGTGGTGACCTCGGCATTGATCGGGGCCAGCCGCCCGGAGCAGATCACAGAGAACGTGCGCGCGCTGGATGTCGCGCCGCTGTCCGGGGCGGAGCTTGAGCGGATCGGGAAAATACTGAAATCATAACGGGCGCAGACATGGGACTGTCTCAAAACGAGGCAGTCCCTTTCGTATGGCCAATGCCTTCATGAACATCCAAATGCTGGTGATCTTCACAATGTCCTACCAACTGCCGGTAAACGGCGATATCATCCGGGGCAGCGGCGATATAACGAATAGATCTGAGCGGAGACTTTCTCATACAATGCCATTTGGGGCTTTGCCACGACGTAACTGATTTTTGTGTGATGCTGCGCCTCATAAAGCCTGATTGCCTGCCTTGCCTCAAAAAGGCGGGGCCGGCTGGGAACGCCGATGGCTTTAAGGGAAGGACTGACGGCCAGACAGATTGTCTTGTCAGTCCGGCTCTCATCCGCCACCAGAAGATTGAATGTCAGAGGATTTTCGCCGCGTTCAACACATTCGACAGAAGCATAGTATGATTTAAGATCTATTGCTATATATACAGATTGCTGCTTTTGCACAAGAACACCTGCCCATCGGATAAATATAATGGCCCTACGAATCCTTCGACACAGGGGAGTGAACCCAGTGTACCGCAGTTTTTCTTTCGTAAGGCGCTGACAAGATTATAATATCGAACAAGTGTTCTTGTCAACGGTTCTGCTCAAATTTCATTCTTCTGACACTTCATGTTCGAATCGGCCATGGTTACAGGATCATGTGTATATCGCTGTGATCAGTAAAAATGCCAAAACCTGTTGAGAACTGTATCCTGGGATGAAGGGGAGGCGGGATGCCTCCCCGATGTCAGGGTACGAGGGTCAGCGTATCCGCAGTAAAGATCGTACTCCAGGTGTCGGCATTGGCAACCGAAAGCGTCAGTTCCAGTTCCTCGATCTGTTCTGGATTATCGATTTCCGCGTCTTCGAGGGTGAACATGAGATCCCCCTTCTTCTTCTTGCCTGCTCCGATATCGGCAACCCCTGCGCCAAATACCTCCCAACCGTTGATACTGGAACCGGTAACATTAAGGTAGATAGGGTCGCTGCTGTTGTTCTCAATGATGACTTCCATCTGCATCAGGGACCCCATGGTCTCAACCTTGCCCGTGAGGGTTACGAGAATACCGTCACGATCAAGGAGTACGGTGTCTTTCGTCATATGCAGAGCATCGCCTGTCGGCGCTGGATTGCGACTCGCCAGTTCAGCCTGGCCGGCGGCAATGATCGCGCTGATTTCATCGTCGGACATGCTGGACCAGTCCAGGTCAGCTGCAAATGCATTTACGCAGAAGAAAGCGAGTACCAGCAGAATGATAAGACTTTTTTTCAAACGAATCTCCTCCCTTACTTCATCTTTTTTGCTGCGGACAGAAAGCCGATGCCAGTCAACAGAGAGACCACACCGCTGAAACCGAATGACAGTCCGATATCGCCGAAGGCCATCGTAGAGAATACGAAACCGGCGACCCCTGCGAGAATCAGCAGGATACCGATGATTTTCAAGACACTCACCTCCCCGTTGGTCAGAGTTGTTCAGATACAGCTATTGTATCAGGGGAATGGGTTACCATTCACCTGCAGGCACGGCCCGATCATTCATCCAGTATGAACTCTTCTGTTTTTTCGTCTGTAGCCTCTTCGAGGTCATCCAGATCGATATCATCTTCATCGGCGTCAGTCGCGGTATCAGTATCGGTACTGCTGTCCTGTATGATTGCAGGCGGATTCTGCAGGAGCTGTGCGCGGATCTGGGAATCAAGATCATCAAAGATCTCCGGATGCTCCATCAGGAACTGCCGGGCATTATCACGTCCCTGGCCGATACGCTCACCGTTGTAGCTGTAGAACGAACCGCTTTTCTTGATGAGATCCATGTCGACAGCGAAATCCAGGATTTCCCCGGTACGGGAAATGCCTTCGCCGTACATCATATCGACTACGCAGGTGCGGAAGGGCGGGGCAACCTTGTTCTTCACAATCTTCACCTTGGTACGGTTGCCGATTATTTCCTTGCCTTCCTTGATGGCCTCGCTCTTGCGTATATCAATGCGGATGGTGGCGTAGAATTTCAGTGCTTTGCCACCCGTGGTGGTCTCGGGATTTCCGTACATCACACCTACCTTCTCGCGCAACTGATTGATAAAGACCACGACCGTATTGGTTTTGCTGATGACGGAGGTCAGTTTCCTCAGCGCCTGGGACATCAAACGGGCCTGCAGTCCAACGTGGCTGTCGCCCATATCTCCCTCGATCTCGGCCTTGGGCACCAGTGCGGCGACGGAGTCCACCACCACGATATCGATGGCCCCCGAACGCACCAGCGCCTCGCAGATGTCCAGAGCCTGCTCACCGTTGTCGGGCTGGGAGACGTAAAGCTCGTCAATGTCTACGCCCAGCTTGCTGGCATATACAGGATCCAGAGCGTGCTCCGCGTCGATGAATGCAGCGGTGCCGCCCTGCTTCTGAGCCTGGGCAATGGCATGCAGAGCCAAAGTGGTCTTACCGGAGGATTCCGGTCCATATATCTCGATGATCCTGCCACGGGGAAATCCGCCGACGCCCAGAGCAGCATCTACGGACAGGCTGCCGGTGGGAATGATCTCGACGTGCTCATTTCTGTTTTCGCCAAGCTTCATGACCGAACCCTTTCCAAAATCCTTCTCAATCTTGCCGAGCGCAACCTCAAGGGCTTTCTTGCGATCGTCGCCGCTCTTCTGAGTGACCGCACCCTTGGATTCAGTGGCCTTTTTTCCTGCCATTTTCGCATCCTCCTGTAGTAAAATCAGATGATATCAGTCCGCGCGCTGTAAATCTTCTTTTCAATGGATTCCTTCGCCGCGCGCGTCTTCCCCAGGACAGAGGAAAGCTCGCTGACCATGCGCGGATTTTGCTTGATGAAATTGTAGACAGCCAGCAGTAGCTCGTTTTCGTTTTTGCTGATGCGCCGTTCGCGTCGCACGACAGCCAGCTTCCTGTAGGTTTTGTACCCCTCGGAGGCGTTCATGTCGTCATGTAGTTCGATGTAATGGAGCAGATCGCTGGACTTGCGATCGCACTCCGTGATGGACTGTTCGTTTCCTTCGTACCGGGCCACCACATCAATCAGAAAGCGATTGAAAGAAGAAAGCATTTCGACGGCGCCGGTCTGGTCATAGTCTGCAACGGATCGCTGTATGAGTATGGTTCTGTCTGCCGGTCGGGTGAAAGCCCTGAGCTCTGCCATTTTGTTCGCCTCCTGTTGGTATTGTCAGATTTTCAGTCTGCGTCAGCCTCCCCGATTTCCTCAACGGGTATCTCAGCTTCGGGAAGAGGAAGTTTTTCCTTCGAATTGCACTTAACCCGACACAGAATGCCACGGGGCAGCACGTACATCACGGTTGCCTTGGCCTTATCGCCAATCTTGTCGTAGAGCCTGCCGGCGCTCATGCTCTCGCCGAGGACAGTGTGCGGGCTGTTCGCCACATAGCCAACCTTGCCAAGACCCTTCAGTTCAACGCGGATCGCTTCATTGTCATACTCGTTATCCGGGTCCTTGATCAGCTGAACCTTCATGCCGGGTTTGAAGAATTCCTGACCATGATAGTGGCAGGTGCCGGTGATGGTGATGAAACTCATACTGCAGCCTCCTTTGTAATGGTGTTGGGGCGCATCATATCCTCGAAGGTGAATCTGCGCCGAATGCGTTCAAGGGCCGGTTTGTCCACATGGGCGGTACGGAGAACGGGAACCTTATAGGTCAGCCCAAAGGGTCCGCGCATCCGAATGAATACCAGATACCTGAGTTCGTACATTGCGGTACCTCCAATTGCGACATTATGCCGCTGCGGCCTCGCGGATATAATCCACATACTCGTCGTAGGTTGCGAACATGATGCGGGAACCATCCGGGAGGAACCCCACATAACCGTTGCCGGTATAAAAACCTCTGGGTGTAAACATCTGAATCGCTCCTTTGCTGCGCTGTTCTGCATCATCATGCGGTGGTGACCGGCACCAGGCTCCTCGGCCTGGCAGGATCATGGATCAAAAGACCGTCCCGCTTCATCTGACGGATGTGGTACTCAACCGTGTTTGTGGAGCCGAGACCAACTCCTGAGCGGATCATGGGCAATTCCCGCTGCTCCAATATGATGGGACGCGATACCACGACCAACGTGATCGACAGCGAGACCTCTGCCGGCGCGTGGGCGGTGCTTTCCACAGATGCCGGGGATGATATGTACCTGAATGTGTACAACACCAGCCTGACGCTGAACAACGCCGACGAGAGCGCCGCAGCTCCCCTGCAGGCCGAGGGCGGGCAGATCAGCGAAACGCTGGACAACCCTTATACTGTCAACTACGGTTCCGGCTACGGCACCTATGTCATCGGAAGGGCGGTGGAGACCTTCGCCGGCGCGGAGATCAACGTAGGTACCTATGCCACCATCTTCACCGGCGGCAGCGCGACCTATACTGCGCTGGAGGCTGGGCGGACCTACGAACTGAAGAACCATCAGGGAGAGACAACAGCTGAGTACACAGCTGCTGAAGATAAGGTCACTGAAATCCACTCTGACACCTTCGGCTTCATGACGCACCAGAACAGCAACAGTATCACAGTTGAGAAGGGCACCGTCGTGGACAGCGCTTATGCCACCTTCCTGGTCAAGACCGGCG
>Ga0326514_10000576_pt1 | contig 25012 bp, 34 predicted proteins | sample 3_2548_0518_D_FD_203653 | JGI IMG/M metagenome (GOLD analysis project Ga0326514, IMG submission 203653) | Bovine rumen microbial communities from UC Davis, California, United States - 3_2548_0518 | ecosystem: Host-associated > Mammals > Digestive system > Stomach > Rumen | place: USA... | reverse complement strand
ACGCACGAGCATGTATAGTCCGGGTTTGTTCGGGTTGCGCGTAACCGAATAGGTAACGTCTGCAAGCCACCTCTGGCTATCGTCCAAGATGGCACCAGCGCCGTAAGGGTGCCGCCACGTGAGGGCGTCCAGCGCGTACTTAGCGCCGCCGTGGATGTTGCCAATGTCGCGCCTTCGGTCGCGCTCAACGAAAAGCAGGTGCACGCGGCACCTAACAGCCCTCTTCTTGTCGCGCATCGCCCGCCAGTGCTGTGACTGCATGGCCTCGCGCACGTAGGATGCCACATACTCAACGTTCTCGATCTCTCGCGCGTTGCCCTTGTGCCTGTTGGAGCGGTAGGCAGATATGATCTCGTTCCATCCGTCCATGTGCGTGGGTTGGCCGTCCTTGTCGTAGCGATTGGTTGGCACCCAGACCTCTAGCGAGTCTGGCAAAGAGGGTTGTTGTAGTGGGTTCATGCAAATACCGCCAAGAAAATCATGTAGTAGATGATGGTGAGCAGCGGAGCGAGCATGAGCATGAGCGCGGTAGCGTGCGCCAAGATTCGGTAAAGCATTACCACATCACCCATGCGCCCTGCTCTTTGATGCCAGCCTGCCAACGCGCCTGCTCTTCCAGATCCGCGCGATCATCGCCGCCCATGGCGATGAAGAGCGCCAATGCAAGGATTGCGAGCACAATGAGGATGGCGTTTGTTTTGGTCTCAGGTCTCATTTCTGGCCTCGTTTCTTGGTACTTGAGACTGGTTACTTTTGTCTGGTGGTGCCGCCCCCGCATGGCCTACAGGGTCGGCTTCAATCGCAAATCTCGCCGTCCCTTTCCAGAGCCTTTGCAGGCGCTTGGTCGCAGAAGGGAACGACAATAGGCCATGCGAGGGTTGCTAGACTCGCGCCGCCTTTTTCCAATAGGTGCGGATCCATTTGTTAACGTCCTCACGGCAGACGAAATAGCTATGGTTCTGCCGCTTTGCGCCGGGTTTGCGCTGCCGCGTTATAGGCTTCTCGAATGCGTCAAGCTGCCCAGCGTTTATGGCCGCGCGTAGCAGATCCGGCGCAACGCCAAGGTACGAGTGCGCCATTTGGTCGATTGGCATCCACTCGCGCTCACACGTGTTCTTGTAGTCACGCACTGCCATTGCAGATCCTTACGTAGTTCTCCAAGGCGTTATCGTCACCGTCTAGGAAAGCTTCGTTGTCCATGACGCATTGCTTGCGAATAAAGAACTTGCTTGGATCCTCGTGCATGCCGCGCTCTTCGAGAAAGCCGCGCAGCTCGTCGGCATTGGCAAATATCAGCGTGCGCCACGAGTGCGTGCCAAGCTCGTATGTGAGCAAATATTCCGCATCGTCCAAGCAATTTGGTATGCTGTTCTGTGACATTTCATTTCGCCTCCTAACGTTATGTCTTGTCACCGCCCTTGCTTGGGTGCCGCCAAGCAAGGGCAAACTTTTGTTGACTGTTTGCCGTGCGCAAAACCCTTTGCAGGTGCCAGCCGCCTTGTTCATCCACCTTTGTTCATGTGAACAAGCAGCCACCTTGTGGCGGGTCTTCGTCCCTCGCGCACGAGCGTATTGCCTTATCCAGTTCTCAAAGTACGTTTAGAGCTTTGGTGCGCTCTTTGGGTGAGACGGGTACAACAACAGGCCACAGCAGCTTTTTTAACCTCGGTGTTTATAGAAACCGTCCCACCCAAAGAACACGCCGGGTGTGCTCTTTGGGAGAGGTTGCCGAAGACTGGCCTAGCGAATGCCCGGATACAACAACCTCCCCCAGAGGGCACGCCCGCAGGCGTGCAAGCGTCATTCGATATGCGCAAGCTCGTAGCCAGCATCCTCGTAGTGGTCGTTGAGGGTCTTGGTTATGCGCCTTGCGATCTCTTCATCTCTGTAGAGGCCATAGACCTTCAAGCCCTCTTCGTCCTCGCTCACAACTGCCCACTCTTGGCCTTTGATGGCCTGCTTTGCGGTAATGGTCTTCATGGCGTGCCCTCTCTTTTAGATCGTCCCGGTTGAGGTGCGAGTAAATCCAAGGTCGCAAACGAGCGTATCCACGAGATCTGCCGCAATGTCTGCCGCGTACTCGTCACCTCTGCCAGCGAGCATGCAGGTGTCGAAAATGCCCTTGCTCGTGTCGTTGATGCTTCTGTACATCTCTTCGTGCTTGCGAGCGCCAAACGCAAAGCAGCTTTGCGGAACGAATGGCGCAGCCTTCGTGGGATAGAAGACGGTCAGCCCGTGGCCTTCGTCGTGTTCATATGTGCTTTGAGTTGCCATGTTCTTTCCTTTGGTCGTTTCTACCTTGCGTTTGGTCGGTAAAGCTTTTGTCTGGTGGTTTTAAGCAGCGCTTGACTCATCACGTCGTGCAAGCCAATCGAGAGGTTTGCCCAATACGTCGCAGATCTTTGCCGCGTCAATGAGCTTTGGACTTCTGCGCCCCATGAGCCATTCGGTAACTGTGTATCGGCTAACGCCAATACGGTTTGCAAGCTCGTCGGCGGTCATGCCAACGTCTGCCATGCCGCTTTTGAGCCGCATGCCAATCATGCGAGGTTCATACTCCTTTACTTCCATTAATGCCCTCCTTTGCGCTTCTTCGAGAACGTCTTGGTTTGTTGGCGCAAGTCAACAAACCAAGTACGATTCTTACTAGTAAGAATCCAAAAAGTTACGCAATGCGTGTAACTGCTTCTGATATTACATCATAGCGCGTATCTGTCAAGAATTAACTACGCAGTTTGTGGAATTAGTTACTCTGTGCGTGTACAATTTATTTAGGAGGTGGCAGATATGGCATTGCAGTTGAAGCAATTACGCATACGCAGAGGTTTAAAGCAGAGTGAGGTTGCCAAAATGGTTGGTATGCCAACCAGACGTTATGGCAGCTATGAAAGAGAAGAGCGTGCTATTACGCTCACTGATGCTGCCCGCATTGCGGATGTTCTCGAATGCACTTTGGATGAGCTTGCAGGCCGCGACTTTCCACCTTCGGCGGCAAATAACCTCACAGCCGAAGAGCGCGAGCTAGTAGATCTCTACCGTGATACGGACGAACGCGGCCAGCGTTCCATACTTAGCGCCGCGATTGGGCAGCGCGACGAATTCTCAAGGGGAGGTGCAACGGAAGAGAAGCGCTTTAAGAATGGCATAGCCTAGCGCCGTGCTTTATTCACTGGTTTATCACTCATAGACCAGTGAGAAATAGAGTGAGGTGAAACACGAAATAGCACGAATTAACACGCTTTAGCACGAATCTGGCAGGATGATAAAGCGCCCTCGCGCAGCCGACCAAAACCACGCGAGGGCAAAGACTCCCACCAGACAAAAGAAAAGGGTTTCGAAGCCAGTTCTTAGGAAGGAGTGCGTATGTCATCATCGCACAACACCGCCAAGCGGTCAAAGCTTGGCAGCAAACGAGAAGTTAGACCGGGTGTGTGGCAAGTCAGGGTTTCCAACGGTTACAGACTCGATGGCACGCAGCGCGTAGCCACGAGCACCATAAAGGGAAACGAGGTTGAAGCGGATGCGGAGATCGTGCGCCTCGCCATGGAGATGGGCAAATGCCTAACAACAGGCGATGCCATGACGCTGGATGTTTACTTCTGGGGTTACTTCTCGCCGCAACGCCATGCCACCACCACAAAGGCCAACGCAAACACGTATGACAGCCATTACCGCGCACACATCGCGCCACACTTTGGGCATTGGGACTTGGCCGACATTGGAAACGTTGAGATCCAGCACTGGATCAATGGCTTGCCGCCACAGTCTGCACCCAACTATGTGCGCTCGTTGCGTGCCATACTCAACCAAGCCCACTTTGACCACATGAAGGCAGATATGCCAATGGGAGAGGAATACCGCTACAAGATGCCTCGTGGCCGCAGAAACACGCCTCTTCCCGTCTGGGGTGCCTATGAGGTAGGCAGATGCCTAAAGCTTCTCAAGGATGAGCAGCTTTACGCCCTCTGGATCCTCATGGTTGGTGGCGGTCTTTCCAGATCTGAGGCATTGGCGGTAGATTGGGAAGATATCGAGTGGAGTTCATGCACAGGAATAGACAAAGCGGAGCACTGGACAGCCGTTGTAACCATCAAGCACGCATACACGTCTAACGATGGTATGAAGGATCCAAAGAACGACAGACGCTTTAGGAGGGTGCCAATACGCCCGCCGTTTAGCGATGCGCTGCACACCTGCATAGGCACTGGTGCCATCTGCCAGAGCCGAAAGCACACAAGCGACGGGTGGAAGCTATCAGGAAAGCGCCTCACGCCCGATTACGTGCCAAAGCGATGGAAAGCCCTCTTTGATGATGGTAAGCCCTTACATGATCTGCCATTCGTCCAGATTGGCCGCATGCGTGCCACGTACTCAACGCTCATGCAACAGGCAGGCGTGGATAGGACGATCATTAACGCCATGCAAGGCCGCACGGATAACTCACCAGTGCTCTATACGAACTACCTAAACCCTGGCATTGATACCTACATCATGAGCGCAGATGCCATGTCGCGCGTAGTGGGGAATGCATAAAAATGTGGTATTTGGTGCATAACGTGCATAGCGTTTTTTGGCTTATGGATGCTTATGGATACGTTAGGCACCTAAACAAAAAAAGGGAGGGCATTTCTGCCCTCCCACCTGCGGTTTCTGGTCGGGTGGACTGGATTCGAACCAGCGACCCCTTGACCCCCAGCCATATGGGTTAACCAGAGACAACCTAACTACTTGCGCTTTTGGCTCTTGTTGTGGGTAAATCTAGCACACTTTACCACACTTTACAACAGTATTTATGGATGCGTATGGATGGGTTGTTTTGCATAAACAGCGCCACTATGCGATGTAAGCCAGATGGCAAACTCTTTCCAAAAATGAAAGTGTTCACGCGGCCACATGTGGCCGCGTGAACTAATGTGATCCAATGCAAACTAATGGAAAATGGCGCAAGCTCCATAATGGAGCCTGCGCCATTGCTTTAGTCGTAAGTAGTCGTATGTCACTACTTACGTAGTCGCAAATGGTCGAAAATCCATGGGTAAATAGTCGTTTGGCAACTAAAACACCCCTTAGAATGGCTTACAACAAGCCGTTTACCTGCGGAAACGTAAAACGTTGTAAATAGCAGGAAAGTTAGCCGAACAGCTGAAACGCCAAGAACCAAATGCCTTTGATGGCAAACGAAACCGTGTCAACGAACGCAGGAACGACGTTAAACAGGATGTAGGCAATCATCGCAAGGCAAATCAGCGCGACAACGACAATAGCGACAATCACAAACACGCTCGCCCTTAACGCATCGTCGTGCTCTGCTTGGCTAAACGGATCGTGGTTGTATCTCATCGCCAAATGTTCCCATCGTTGAGCGATTGTTGCAGGCCGCAAACGGAATCGTGCCCAAAGTAGTGGTCTATGCCGCTATCGCCCACACTGTAGCCGTTGTTAACGAGGAAGGTTTGCACAAGGCAGCTCGTGCATTCGTCCCAAACGCCGCTTGGATCTGGGTGGCCTACCTTCCTCTGCACAGCCTCAACGAGCGTAGAGCCGTCGCGTCCCCACTTGACGGACAGGATGCCGGGGAAGTATTGCGCATTCTCGGTGCGCTGCCCAGAGATCTCACCGTCCTCTGGTGTTCCCATTTGGTGCTGCCAGTCTAGGATGGTGTTGTATCCCGCAGAGCCGTCAATGGTGAGCGTGCCGCCGTCCCTGTTGTTCTGCGGTTCCTCGACAACCTCAACAGGCTCGCCGCCATCGCCCTCCATATCGGCATTGCCGTTGTAGTGAAGCGTGGTATTCCATGGGTACTCACGGAACTCGCAAATATACGCCTCGCGTCCCGTTTGGTCTCCCACCTCGCCACCGTAGACTTGGCCGTACTCGTTAATGGAGAACTGCGACATTGCATCATAGTCGTAAACGCCATCATCCCCACCGTCTTGGCACATGGCTGTGTGTTTCGCATCATTCAGGTACACGTCACCGCGCTTTGCAGGCGTGCGGTCAGCCCAGAAAAGGCCAGAGTCTAGGAAGACTTCTCTCATGTTGCCCGTATAGGATGCGCCGTTGAGAGCGCCAGCATACGCCGTGTACTGCAAAGCGAGTTTCCACGCCGTGATAACGCTCGATGAGCAGTCATAGGATCCAAGCTTGTAGGTGTAATTCTTTCCAGCAATGCAAAGGGTCTTGCTGCCATACGGAGAATCTCCGCCAAAGCGTGGATCCCAAGAGTAGCCGTTTCGGTCATCCTCGCACATGTCTGCGTGGATCCGCGCGGCAATGTCTGCGATATCAACCATTATTACCGCCTCCTTTCAAACCGTCTAACCCTTGCGCGGTATCTCGTAGCCCATAGCCTGCATCGAATCGCCAATGCCGTGCGTAGTCGGGTCGTTGACAATGCCAAGGATCGTGAGCACGACAAAAAGCGCGTCAACGATTGCGATTAGCTTGCCCTGCACATCCGTAAGATCGATGGTGAAGCCAAGGAGCGCCGCAATCGTCTGGATCAAGAGCAGCGCCGCAGGAATGATGGAAAGCCAAAACTGCTTGTTGTTAATTCGGACTACCCAATTTATCTTGTTGTTCACTTCCGCTCCGTCCTACCTGTTGATTAGATACTGGTTCATATCGTCCCGCACCTTTTCCAGTTGATCGACATGGTTACCGTCAATCTCGTGGGTCATGAGCTGCATAACGCCTCTCATGATTAACTTGTTGCTCTGCTCCATGTCGTTAAGCCGCTTGTTATCGTTATCGAGGTGTTCAGCGTGCTTCTCTAGCTTGCGCTCGTGATCGTCAACCTGCTTTGCAACACGGTTTGACTTCATGGACACCCTTTCTGCTACGTGCTCTATTACGCCTACAGCGCCGCCAATGCATACGATGCCAGCGGCAATTGCGAGCAGCACATCAAGAAACACCTTGAATTCTGGGGTCACTACGCCGCCTCCAATTCATTGCTAAATGAGTAGATGTAGGCCATGGCTAGGCCTCCTTTCATCTCCGGTCGTGAAAGAGAAAACCCAGACGGAAAGCGTCTGGGTTTTCTCTTTCGGTTTCTGGTGTCTGCTTATGCTACTCAACAGGGTAAGGTACGCCAGTGATTTCCTCGTACTCTTCCGCTGTGATCCAGCCGTGAGCAACGGCATTGGCTACGCGCTCGATGCCCCACAAGCCGCGTTGGTAATACCGCTGCACGGTTGCGAAGCGTGGAGAGTGCTGGTTAGGCATTAGTCCTCACCTCCCATCATCAGGGCATAGTCAACGTCAGCGCGGAGAAGTTCGAGCACGCTAGGCTCTTGCGCCGCCTCGATCTCTTCCGCGATGATCTGCGCAAACTCTTCGTCGGTAACCTCGGTGCCCTCATCGAGCATTGCAAGCACGCGAAGGCTTGCGTTGTACCTGCCGTAACGGTCGTAAAACTCATCGTCGGAGATTGCGCCCTTGTCGTGCATGGCCTGCGCGTCGCGGAACTGCGAAACCAAGTTCTCGCACTCGCGCTTTCTTGCCTCCATGATCTCGTTAGTGTCCATTGCAAAGCTCCTTTCGTTTCCTGCCGATTCTCTCGGCAAACAATGCATCCATCTCTAGGATCTGGTTGTGAGCGTTTAGCCTTATCTTCGAGCCGCGCCAAGATTGGTAGCTCTGCAAGGCCTGCTCATAGGTCATTAGGCCTTCTTGCACCATACGAGCGTGCGCCTTTATCTTTCGCCGCTCGCGGGTTATCGAGTCCCTAGAAGGCCTCATAACCACCTTCCCGGTGCTGGTGTAGGTGTATTTGGTCTTTAGGTACGTGAAGCCGTGCGAGAGCTTCACGATGTGGGTTTTCCTCTCGTTGATGGTCAGGCCGCAACGCGCGGCAGCGTCACGCAACAAGGCAAGTATCACCTGCGCCGTAAGCTTGTCTTGCACAAGCACAATCAGATCGTCCATATACCTGCCGTAGAACTCAACGCCGCATCTGTCCTGTATGAGGTGGTCGATTGCGTCTGGAAACCCAACGGCAAGTATCTGGTTCGGCTCGCTGCCAAGTCCTAGCCCCACATCGCCTTGCACGTCTATGAAGTGCTTACCCAGAGCCACGACGCGCGGATCCGTAACGTATTGCTCGATTAGATCCTTGGTGCGCTCGTGCGGTATGCTCGCAAAGAACCCCTTGAAGTCTGCTTGGAGCACGTAGCCATCTTGCCCATATTTCCTGTAGTGCCTCGCAAGCGCCTGCTTAACCCTCCTTATGGCAAACGAGGTGCCTTTGCCCGTCATGTTCGCCGCGTTGTCATAAACAAAACTCTTGGTTATCGTCGGTACGTACACGTTTTGGGTAAGTGACTTCTGTATAACTCGCTCGGAGAAGTGCACAGATGCTATGTGCCTGTGCTTGCCGCGCTCAACGATATCGAACTCATGGAACCCCTTGCACACTTCCTCGCCGTTGAGGATCTTGTGCTTTGCCCGTATGTTGTTAATGAGCCAGTCCATGCGGTAACGCTGTGTGCTCGTCTTCCAGTTGACACCTCGCGCGGCCTCGCGTTGCGCCCGGTAAAGCGCGTTTGTGTCGGCCACGTCCTCTAGCGTGCTGTTGGCGTTTCTTTCCTCGCGCCTGCGTGCGCGTCTTTCGTCCCTGCGAGCACGCCGCGCAGCCCTGCGCTCGTCTGAGTTCATATGCGCTCCTAAGAGAAGGGAAGGCACCCCGCACGGCAACCAATGGCGTTCGACTAGCCGCAATAAGTCGTGGGGAATGAAACGCAGCCAAACGCCCAAGAGCCACGCCATGCAAGAAGCGATCTCCCTCGCTTGCGAGGTGCGTGCACCGCATGGGTGCTTTACGGCACTCGGTGCCGATGGTTGCAACTTCCTTCCAAGATGGCACTGCGTTGGCTTTCGCTACTAGGTCTGGCCGTTATTGGAATCAGGGCAGCGGACGAATGCCAGCGTTCGACGCGGCATTGGCATTGGCATTGCCGTTGTTGTTGACATTGCAGGCGTTCGTGGACGAACCACCACTAGCGGCACGGAGCCACCAGTTGTACCGAGATGCAAGCTGCAACCAACAAGGATATTAGCCTATCTCGTTTCCTGCGTGTCTGCCAGATCTTCGAGCGATGCCAGCTCTAGCCGCTTCTGCTCGATGCGTTGCTCAAGCGTTGCCTTTCCCGTTAGCTTTGTGTTCCTCTTCCAGCTCGTGAGTATGCGAAGCTCCATATCCAGCAGTTCCGCAACGCGGTCAAACCTGTTCAGGTTTATTGGGTAGCCCTCATCCTTTAGGTTCTGCAAGTCCTCGACAATAAACCAGCAATCATCTATGGCCTCTTGGAAATACCTCTTGCGGTCTATCACGCCCTGCGGAGTGTTCGGATATCGGTTGTAGGCTCGCCGCACGTCGTAGGCAAGCGCCGCAGCATGGTCGCAAAGCCTCGTGGCGTGCGTGAACCGTGCGGCCTTGGGTATGATCTTCTCAGATCTCGCCAGACTGTCCACCTCGTGCCGGATCTCACGCGCCGTGTTCACCCACTCAAGTTTCGACATATCGCGGTTACGTTGGAAAACCCCGCTCATGCAAACCCCTTCTCAGTCCAAGGCATGCCGCCGCTTGCGCGACGGCAGTAGCCAAGGTTTGGTAAATGTCGGCTATACGCCGACACGGAAGCAGGGCAGCGGACGAAAGCCAGCGTCCGACGCGGCATAGGCAAAGGCATCGCCGTTGCCGCGGACATTGCAGGCGTACGTGGACGAACCACCACTAGCGGCACGGAGCCACCAGCTGTACCGAGATTCTGCCGCGTTGCGACGGATCCTGTGTTTGGTGTTCTTGAAGAACTCAGAGAAGTGGCAATCAAAGCCCTTGGAGAATTGCTTTGTGCCACATACCACCTCACCGTACACCTCGGTTTCTGAGAGAGAGAAGATCTTGCCCAGATCAGCCCAGCTCCAAGAGTTGGAGTCTGTGAGAGTGCTGCCGCTGGTGTAGCGCTCTTCGAGCAGCGCACGATGGTTTGCAAGCACGTTCTTCCACTTGGTGGGCACCAGCGCAAGGAATGTGTTCTTTTCCCAGTTGTGCAGGTTGCTCACCAGATATGGGTGCTTTTCGGAGCTGGTGCCTTGGTTTACGTTCGTGGTGTTCCACGGCACGGAGTCAGGCCAAACTTGGTCAGGCACCATGATTGCGTGATGGGTCGTGATCTCTTGGTCGCACGCATGCAAGTACGGGTCAATCGCGGCCACGCGGTAGCGGAACACCTTGCCATCCGTGAGCGAAACGTCGAAGTAGTCAAACGGATAGATGCCGTCAAAGTCACCTGCGACAATGCGAGCGTTGAACCACGCCGCCTCATCTCCGTTGTAGTCCAAGATCTCGCTTGCGAACTGAGACGCAAGGCTTCTGCCCTCGTAGATGCCAAGAGCGAGCTGGTAAAGGATCTCGTCCTTTCCCAACGCCTCGGTTGCCTTGGCTCGCGCCTCGGCATCCTTAACAAGCAGGCTTTGCCCGTTAACGTTGAAATAAGTTGCATCTGCCATTTCTTAACCTCCTTTATGCCAACGAGATACCGCCCGTTAGCTCGTTGAAACTTGCGTTGAAGAATGTAACCGTCTCGCCGGATGCAGTGCCCTTGTTGGAAGGCACAAACACGGTCTCGCCCATGACGATGTAATTGCCCGTCACCTCGGCAAGCTCTGCCGCAACGGATGCAAACATTTCGTAGGTAATTGAGTTGTCGTTCATCTCTGAGATCTTCGCGGCCGCAGCGTTCGCAGCGGCAGCAGCGGCAACGGCATCCTCAACAGCGCCGCGCACCTGCCTAATGATCTCCACCGCAATGCCCGTGCCGCCGTACTTCGCTGGTAGCTCGTACTCTTCCAACAGGCATTCGCTAGGATTGCCAACGGCAATGCCGTTGATTGGAACCGTGAATAGTGGCACCTCAACCAGATTGTCTTGGTTGATAATCGAACCGTCTTGGCAGCTCGGCACCTCCGGCTCACCAGAGGTTGCAGTGCCTTGGATCACGGCAAGCGTGCCGTGCTCCAAGTAGTCCTCTCCAACGGTCTCGTACTCGTAGCGGCAAACCACGAGGTCAATGCGGTTCATGCCCTGCGCACCGTTGGCGATGGTGAGGTTTTCGCCCTCGCTAGAGTTTCGGAAGTGCCGCCCGTCAATAAGCAGGTGCCCAGCCGAAACGTGCAGGGTGTTGGCATCCATCACGGCACACGTGATATCGTCCAGCCTGTAGCGGCCATCACCCTTGGTGAGCGCAAAGAGCATGCCCATGTCATCTGAGGTCACATGGTCTTGCTCGGCACGCCCGGTAACAAGCCTAAATGCCATGCTATACGTCCTTTCCCGTGTTGAGTTCGAACAATGCGGATGCGGAACCTATCTCACATGAGAACGTCGGCTCACCGTCTATGAGCGTCACGGTCTTTGAGGTAACCGCAGCCGTGGCGCTTTGTCCCGCATCTAGGTTGGTGGCCGTAACGTAGTCCCCAACGTCGTAATCATTCACAAGCTCGCTCGACACGTCGATTTCGTTTACGTCCTGCATCTCAATGAGCTTTTCGGTTCCCTTTTCCTCTAGCTCTTCGAGCTGTGCGTTAGTGTCCTCGAACTTAGCCATAACCTCGTCAATTCCCGTGTAGTACTTGGTGCGGGTAACGCTGCCATCCTCGCCTATGAAAAGCTCTGAGGTGATGCGGTCTAACATCTCGCCCGTACCAAGCAAAAGTATGTGGTTTGGTGGCCTGTATCCCTCGGTGATCGTGAAGTTGGCATTGTCGGAGTTCATGGAATCGTGGTTCACAGCGGCCACGACGGATAGCTCTGCATGGTCGCGTTTCCACTTGATGATTAGCTTTGCGCGTGCCTTGGCTAGCATGGCAACGATAGCGTCATAGGCTGGAATAAAGCGAATGTCTGCGCTTACCTGTATGCCGCTATCGCCGCTCGCCACCCTAAACACGCTATCTAGGCCGCACGCGGCAATGGCCGTGCGTAGCGCCGCGTGAGCGTCACCGCGCAGCTTTAGGTGCGTCTGGCCGCTTGGTGGGCATAGTACGTGCTCGTTAATGACTCCGTGCCACGTGGATCCAGAGAATGTGGTCGTACCGTCCTGCGTTGACGTGGACTTGCCGCGCACTATGCCGCCATACTCGGTATCCTCGGCATACAGCATGCAGCCGCCCGTTAGAGGTGGTGCGGATGCGGAACCGAAGACGCAATCAAACGTGTTGTCCACGTCCCCAAACGTCATGGTCAGCGCATAGCCGTCCAAAACGCCTTGCTCCACAAGCTCCGCATCCGTATAGATCAGGTCGTACAAGGTGCCCAGCTCCTTTCGCCGCACAACACCACGTCGAACGGAAAAGAGCCGTCCCATGTCACGGCATTAACGCCGCTCGGTATCGGCTCGAATACATAGGTGCCAGAGCCTTGCGCACCAGATATGCGCCTATCAAAGACATTAGTGGCGTTGCCGTATTGGTCACGCAACACGATCTGCGACTTGTCCAAGCCGTCAATGGTGAGCGTGCCGCCGTCTGGTACGTCCACATCCACCTCATAGCGGTTATCGCCAATGTAGATGTATGGGTTGTGAGCCTCGCCGTAAATGACAATGCGCACCGCGCAAGGCCACGAGAGCGGGTTTGTGATCTGCCGAATGGATACGCCAGCCTTGAAGTTGAATGGGAAGTTGTATGGGTAGTTGAGGCCGCGCGAGGTGTCCCCACCGTCAGACGGATTGAAGCTCTTCCTACTCTCCAAGATCCACACTGGATTTGGGAAGAGCACCTTAGCCTTAACCTCTATCTCGTACAGGCCATGGGAGTCACCGCACGCAAACTTAAACGTAGGCACATAGGCATGGGCATAGTACTCGTCAATCTCGAAGCGCCCTGCCTTATGCGCCCTAACGTCATGGTCGAATGCCTGTTGCAGGCGATCCAGCAGCGCCGCGCCCTGCGTCTCGGTATCGGCAAAGATGGTGATTGGCAGCTCATGCGATGCCGCCTTGCGGTTAAACCGCGCGACGGCATTGTGCACAAGCGTATAGTCGGTGTCGTAGGTGCGGAATGCGTCAGAGTCGGCATAGAACGCAGAATCGCCGCCAAACTCTATGGTATCTCCGTTGTTGCTTACGTAGCGGAAACTCATACCTCAACGCCAACCTTTCTAAGCGCCGTCCTAAACGAGCGGTCACCGGGGTAGGAATCCGGTGCGTTCTCGGCAATGGTGCGCGGCAAGTCCCTGCGAAGAGCGGCAACCTCGTTCGCCACGCGGTCTACGCTGTGCATGTCTCCAAGGTTGCGCTGGAAAGCAGCGTCTATGTAGGCCTGTAGCGTCTCGATGGGCAAAACCGCCTCATTTCCCGCCTCGCCGCCACCAAGGAACCTGTTGCCGTTCCACCCAAAGATGGTGGGTGCGGTAAGGATGCCGCCCTTTGCGTACCAGTCCACGCTAAACGATGGTGGCGAACCCTCGCCGCCGATGCCCCATGGGAACGATCCGCCGCTAACGTTGAAGTGCGGCAGCGCTATCCTCGGCAGCTCAAGCCTAACGCCGGAGATGATATTGGAAATGGTGTTGATGGCAGAGCTAACAGCGTTCTTAGCAGCATTGATCGGGCTGGTAATAGCGTCCTTAATGCCGTTCCAGATGCCAGAGACAGTGGAGCGAATGCCGTTGAAGACGCCAGATACCGTTGAGCTAATGCCGTTCACGACGCTGGAAACAACGCTCTTCGCGCCATTTATGGCCGTGCTGATGGTGTTCTTTATGCCATTCCAGATGTTGGTAACCGTAGACCAAATCGCATTGAAAACGCCAGACACCGTGGATCTTATTGCGTTCACGACGCTGGAAACAACGGTTGAAACTGCGTTGATGGCAGTTGAGATGGTGTTGCGTATTCCGTTCCAGATGTTGGTGGCGGTAGTCCAAACAGCATTCCATATGGCATTCCACGTGGAGGATATCGCGTTGGTAACGCTGGTTATGATCGTGCTGATAACGTTTATCACCGTGCTAATGGTGTTGCGTATTCCATCCCAGATCGTGGTGGCAACAGTCCAAACCGTAGTCCACACGGCATTCCACACGGCAGAGATGGTGTTTATCACGGTCGTTACCACCGTGTAGATCACGTTTATAACAGTGGTCACTATGGCCTCAATCGCAGGCCAAATGAATTGTATAACGCTCCAAATGGCGTTGAAGATCGTAGACCACACCGTAAAGAGCATTTGCAGATAGGTAACCACAAAGTCAACGATGAACGATATAACCTGCTCGACAATGCCGCCTATCTGCTCCCACACGGGTTGCACGGCAGTCCAGAGGTCTTGGAAGAACTGCACCGCCATGCTGATGAAGTTCTGTATTGCCGGGAGCGCAACGTTTATGAACCAGTCCACGACAGTCGAAACGACGGACATAATGCCGTTCCAGATCGGCTCAATGAACGTCCAGAGCTGTTGGAAGAACTGTATAGCTTGATTTATGAAGTCCTGTATGAACGGCAGCGCCGTGCTCATGAACCATTGGACAGCGCTAGAGACAGCGGAAACTATTCCGTTCCAGATCGGCTCAATATACGTCCATAGTTGCTGGAAGAACTGTATCGCCTGCGCCACGAAATCCTGTATCGCAGGTAACGCAGTTCCCGTGAACCATTCGACAACGCCGCCTATAGCCGCCTGTATCGCATCCCATATGGGCTGCACAGCGTTGCGGAAGTCCTCGTTAGTGTTCCATAGCGTAACGAACATCGCCACCAACCCAGCGATTAGGCCAATGATGATGCCTATTGGGTTCGCCTCCATGGCAGCGTTAACAAGCCATTGCGCAGCAGCAGCAGCCTTTTGCACGATCTCCAACGCCATCCATCCATCACGCATAATGGTTAGCGCGGTCGTGTAAGCGACGTATGCGGCAATGCCCGTAGCCATGCCAGCGAGCACGCTAACCACGGTCTCCCCGTTGTCAACGAGGAATCCGATTACGTCAACCAGCCCGCCCATTACCTCGATGCCGCCACGCATAGCAGGCTCTAGCTTGTCGTAAAGCGCAAGCTGCACCGTCTCGATGGATCCCTCAAGATCCTGCATGTCTCCCGTTAGGCTATCGGTCATAACGTCGGACATTTCCTGTGCGCTGCCACCGCATCCGCGCAAAGCGTCCTCGAAGCCTGCCGCCTCGCCAACGCCAGCGTTGAGCAAGAGGTTTAGGCCTTTGATGGAGTCGCTTGTAAAGGTGGATTGCAGCGCCGTTGCACGCTCGGCATCGCCCATGCCGCCAACAGCGCCCTCAACGTCTAGCAGAATGTCGGTCATGTCGCGGTAATTGCCGTTGGCATCCATCACCTCAACGGATGTGTCACCAATGGCAATCTTGCCGTCCTGCATCTTCGCGGTCATGTCGCGCATGACGGCAGATAGCGCCGTGCCAGCCTCGGAACCCTTTAGGCCTTGGTTGGCCATCATAGAGAGCAGTGACGTTGTTGTTTCCACGTCCTGCCCTGCCGCGTTCATATTGGCCGCGCAGTTCTTGAACGCCTCGCCCAACGCCTCGGTTGTCGTGTTGGCGTGCGATTGCGCGTAGGCCATGAGATCTGCGAAGTATCCCGATTGCTCAGCGGTCATGTTGAACGCAGATAGGTAGTCGGTCACCATGTCAGACGCGGCACCAAGATCCATGCCGGATGCAGCAGCGAGGTTGAGCACGCCGCCAAGCGCATCCGCGCTCTGGTTTGCATCCCATCCAGCGAGCGCCATGTAACCTAGCGCGTCTGCCGCCTCGGTGGAGCTGTACACGGTCGCAGCGCCCTGGTCTATGGCGGTCTGCTTGAGCATTTCCAGCTCTTCGCCAGTTGCGCCAGACAAGGCCTGTACCTTCTTCATGGAGTCTTCGAAGTTCTGGCCTGTCTCTATGGTGTCACGCGCGAGGTCTCCCAAGCCGTCTACGAGCATGCGCACGCCATCCGCAAGCAGCTCGCCAGCGGCAACCTTCAAGGAGTCGAACCTACCGCCCGTATCCTCTGCCGCGTCTCCCGCCTTCTCAAACGAATCGTCTAGCTCGTCTGCCGCGTGCTCTGCGTTGTTGAGCGCCGTGCGGTTCTCGCCAAGCTCGCGCGACAGATCGCTAATCTCGCCCGCAAGCTCCTGCGCCTCGTCGGAGTTCTCGCCGTAGGCAAGAACAGCCTCCACATACTCGCGCTTAAGCCGCTCAAGCTCGCGCTCTTGGTCGCTAATCTTGTTCGTGAGCTGCCCTGTTGCCGTGGCGTTCTGCGAAAGCTCGCCGTTTACCGCAGACAGTTGGCTCTTTAGCTGTTCCTCCTGAGACTTGGTGTAGTTGAGTTGCTTTTCGAGCTGTGCAACCTGCGTGGAGTCCTGGCCGTAGATGGATGCGGCAACCTGCATCTCTGCGTTTAGAGCGGTCTGCTTGTCCCTGTTAGCGGAAATCTGGTTTGCAAGGAGTTGCGACTTCTTCTCTAGGTACTCGATGCGATCTCCGCTGTTCTTAAACTGAGACTCATTGAGCTTCATTTCTGAGCGCAAGGACTGCATCTGAGTGTTTGCCGCCCTGATCTGGCTCTGAAACTCTGCGGTCTCTGCCTTAAACCGAATCTTCGCCTCTTTCTCTGCCATGTAATCACCTCCTTAGCTAGGTGTTCTGTCTGTTAATCGCATCCGCATACCAGAGGTCGTATGCGGCCTTGTTCTGCGCAATCGCGTGCGCAAACCAAACGTCGGCATCCCAGAATGTTTCCTCTGGAACGCCAAGGATCATTACGTAATGCGTGTATGCGTCTTCAACGCCCTCAAGTGGGAAGTCGGGGAGTTTCGGTGTGCGTGATCGTATCGAGTTCCTTACTCGGAACGCTGCCCGGTATCCCCCTTCTGTTTTGGGGAAAGCAGCCCCAAGAGAGCGTCAGACACAGCCGCGCGGTCGGTGGTCATGTTGTCCACGAACTCATCCCAGCTCATGGCCTTTTCCTGCGTGCCGTCCTGCAACGCAGCGCAGAGATACGCGGCATAGATGATGCGCACGTTGTCTATTTCCTCGCGCCTGTTGGCCTTCTTGTTCCAGATTGCGTTGTACTCGTCGTATGCCTTGCGATTGAACGTGGAGAGCTTTAGCAGGTAGCGGTACGTGAGCGTGAGCTTTACAGTCGTGCCGTCCTGCATCTCAAGATAGGTGATGGTGTTAAGCCGCTTGTTCTTTGCCATTGTTCTCCTAAATGAAAAGGGAGGGCAAATAGCCCTCCCTCATGTTCTTCTGGTTCGCCGCTACCTTGCGGCCTTACGTTTGCGGGTGGTGGTCTTCCTCGCAGGCTCTTCCTCGCAAGGCTTCACGAGGTCTGTGCGGTACGCCATGATCTGCTCATAGCGCTCCTTGCTCACAACGAAAACGTCACCCTCATAGCGGGTGGTGCCAACCTTGAGGTCTCGCCACTCGCGCAGTGCAACAACCTTCATGAGAAGACTCCTTAGCCCTGCCCGCTCGTATCGTCGGTGATGGCGCTCGTATCGTCGGTGGTGGAGCCGTCACCGCTGATGAGGTCAAGAGAGAATGCGTTCATCCAAGATGTCTTGATGGTGTCGGTGATCTCGGAGGCAAGCGCCTCGTACATGCCTTCGCCGTTGGCATCCGGCATGAAACCAATCTCAAGCTCAACCTCCGCAACCTCGTCACCGCCGTTTTCGATGGTGGAGTTTGCGCCAGTGGAGACAGTGCAGCGCGGCCACGCGCGGAACTTCTCGTTATCGTCCTCGTCAAAGATATCCGCCGTGCAGATGATCTCTGGGTGCAGGCTTGGCTTGCCGTAGGCGTACACGCCAGCGGCAAGGTTGTCGCGCTCCATGTCGTGGAGTCGGCGGTAGCACTCGATGGGCATGTGAGCGGTCACCTTCAAGGTGCCCTCTCCCGTGGGACGGGTGCGCTTCTTGGCAACCGTGCCACGGCAGTTCTTAACGATGTTGCGAATAGAGGCCTCGCACTCAACCTTGCCGATGCAACCGACGTTGTACACGTCACCATCGCCAAAGATGAAGCTCATGGAACGAGCCTCGAACTCAGAGAAAACGGTCATGTTGTTAGGCATAGCCTAGCTCCTTTCGAACTTCTCAACGAGCGCATCCAGCGATCTCGTTATGATTTCTGGTGCAGCGGCCTCCGTGCCGCGCATCATGAATTGTTGGTTGCCGTAGTGCCGCACCGTGTTTGAGCCATCGTCTGGAAAGTAGAGGTACTGCCTGCTTGTGATGGCACGCACCGTTATGGCAAGAGGCTCGCCAGTCAGGTAGTGCGCCCACTTCGTGCCCCTAACGCCGGAACGATGGCCTTTGAACGTGCGGCCAGATGAGTGAATGAGCGGATCGATGCGCTCACGTATGAGATCGCCGCTTGAATGTATGACTTCGCTAACGCGCTCCGCGCCATCCTCGCCATAGTTCGCCATGGCCTGCGCCATGCGCTCGAAGTCGGTATCATCCAAGCTAAACGTGCGTATGCTCATAGTTTCCTCGAATACGAGAACTTGAGAACCGCCATCTCAATGGTGTTGTTGGTCTTAGGCTTCACTCCATAGGAATACTCGTGATCCTCTTCGAGCATGCGCACACCCGGTATGGTCTCCATGGCGGCAATAACCTGCTCTTCCAAGCCGTCTGGTATGTATTCCTCTCGCACGACAACCACGTTTATTACCCACGCATAGCCGCTCCTGTTCTGCTTGCGCCGCAGAACGTCGCGCGAGAAAACGAGGTAATTCCATGGGAGTTGCTTGGGGTGCTCTATTCCAGTGCCGTAGTAAACGTGTTCGTCAACGGTCGAGAGCGCGGCCTTAACGTCATTAAGCAATGTCAATGTCTCGCACCTCTTCCAGATATAGATACATCTCCATGTCGGTGGTGTCCAAGTGCGATATCGCGTAGAGCTTGGATCCAATGAGCGCAAGGTGCCCAGAGGTAACAAGGTCAAGCCTTGGAGTCCTTACCTTTAGCGATAGGTTGAAGTCTGCACGCTCCGCATACTCGTAATCCTGTTCGCGGATGGTCTGGGTGCTGTAGCAGATCGTGCAGACTGGATCCATGTCGGATATCTTCTCAACGTTGCGACGTGCGCCAAAGTCGGTCATGCGCTCCTTGGCCTTGTAGATGCCAAGCACGCCATCAGGGTAGGTCGGAAGAACCCTCTTCTTCTTGAGCATTCTTCACCTCCCACAAGCGCCGCGCGTGCGCAATGTCTGCCGCGTAGTTGGTGCCAAAATCATCCTCCGCGTCATGCCAAGCGTAATAGCAGGCGTTGAGGAATAGCTTGTGCTCGATACCAGATGCCGTGAAGTCAAAATCCACGGCATCTGGTATCCCAACCTTTAGGCGAACGTCTGCGACGGCACCGGGTACGATCTCATCCTCAAACCTGTTGTCGGTCGCAACATCGTCCCAAGTAATGCGGCACTTTGCCTTGGCCTGCGCAACGAGCGTTGAGATATCGCCGTTATGTTCGTCGGCCATTGGTCACTTACACGCCGGGGGTAGTTCGCTCGCCGCCCTCGCCGTCTCCGCTACCGCTGGTGTCGGCAGCGGCAGGTGTCGTGGTCTCAACGGCACCAGAGACAATGGCGTTGACGGTCGGGTACGTCGGCACGAGTCCGCTGATATCGAGCAGAAGGAAGCTCGTGTTGTCGAACGCGCGGCCAGTGGCGTACTGAACCATCTTGAAGTAACGCACATCATCCAAGAACTTGAACTCGTCGGAGAACTCGATAACGCCGTTTCGCTCGGCACCAGCGAGAGCGTTGTACTCCTCAAGCAGGCCAATAGCAGCCTCGCCGTCCGTAAGCTCGTTGGTGATGATTACCTCAGTCGGGAATGGGAACAGGCCAGTAACGTACTTGCCATCAACGAGCTGTGTGGTGGCAGGCATAACCTTGGTGAGGTAGTCGTTCTGGGTGCAGAGCAGCGCGACGGATGCAAACTTGCGCTTCTTGCCGCCCTCGGTGGTCGCAAGAGGTGCGAGTATCGCGCCGTAGGTGGTCGGGTCGAGCTTGGTAACCACAACAGCGGTCTTCTTGGGGTAGCCGTCCGTGGTGGAGTAGCTAACGCCCTCGTGAATGTCGCGGATGATGCCAACAGGCTCGTCTACGCCCGTTCCCGCAACGATGCCGTACTCAAGGCCGCAGTACATGGCCTCAGAGAGCACCGCACGCACGTAGGCATCAAGGAAGGTCGGGCCAAGGTCGAGCATGCCGCGCTCAACGAACGCGAACGCAGAGAGCTTGTTCTGGTTGGCGGTAACAACCTTGAATCCGCTCGTGATCTCCTTGGTGATCTCGTCGGTGATCTTGCCCCATACCGCCTTCTGGCTGGTGTGGTCGTTCAGGATCCACTTGGTGGCGTACTTCACATAGACAAAGTTAATGCGTGCAAGCAGCGGGTGCTCTTCCTGCAAGTTGCGGTACACGTCCTCAAAGATGGTCTCAGGCATGAAATCGCCTTCGAGGTCGGTGCCGATAACCTCAGCAAAGACCTGCTTGGGGTTGGGAGACTTGAGCGCCTCAATGAGCTTCTGATACCACTTGGTCTCATGGCTCGTGAGTTGGCGGTAACCGCGCTCGGCAAGGATTGCGGTATCGTTGGACTGCTTGACTTCCTCGAAGTCGCGCATGAGGCGCTTGGTAACCGCCTCGTGGAACTCAGTCCACGCAGCGGCCTGCTCTTCGGGGTTGTCGGAGCGCATGGCAGCGGCCATGGTAGCGCCAAGGGTCTCAAGGTTCTTGTTAATCTTAACGGTCATGGTAAATCCTTTCGCTTATATAGCGGCCATGATGAACGAGCGGAATGCCTGCTCATCCTTCTTATCGTCCTCGTCTTCGTCGGGGTCGATATCCTCTGGGTCTTCCTCGGGGTCTTCCGCATCGTCCGGGTCTTCGGTCTCGGGGTCTTCGCCCTCCGTCCCATCGTCCTGGTCTTCGGCATCGCCCTCTGGGTCTTCGTCCTCGTCGGGGTCTTCCTCGGGGTCTTCGGTCGCAACCATACGAGCCGCATAGCCGCGCTCAAGCAGCTCGAACGCAGCGTGTCGCGCGTCCTGCGCTGGTGCGTCTATGGCACCGCTTGTCTCAATGCAAGTCGCAAAGCCCATCTCTAGCGCCTCTTCTGGTGTGATCCAAGTTTCTGCGTCCATAAGCTCGGTTAGCTCTTCCTCGGAAATGCTCACGCTTTCCATGTAAGCGGCCTTGCTCATGGATGTGATCTTGTCGTTGTCCTCTGCGGCCTTGCGCAGCTCGGCGGCAGTGGCGTAACCGACATAGGATGATGCGTTGTGAATCATGAGCATTGATGGTGCGTACATGATTCGCTCATCGCCAGCCATGAAGATAACGGAGGCGATAGAGCATGCCATGCCATCGCAGCGCGTTACGATCTTCGCGGAATGACGCTTGAGTGCATTGTAGATTGCGATGCCCTCCGCAACCTCGCCGCCATAGCTGTTGATGTTCACGTTGATCTGGGAGACACCTGCAAGCTCTTCGAGCTTTCGGGAGAGCCGCCAAGCGCTCATGTCGGAATCATCCCAAGCCCACGCCTCGCTAACGATATCGCCGTAAATATCCAGATCGGCCACATCGTCATTGACAACGAGATTGAAAAACCTCTTTGCAGTGTTTGGCATTAGTTCTCACCTCCTTCTAGCCTGTTCATTGCATCCTCAGCAAGCTCGTAGTTCTTAGTGATCCAGTGAGCTTGGCTGAACTCGGTATTTAGTGGCTGGTAGCCAAGTGCCGTGAGCACATCGTCTATGTTCAGTGCTCCGCTCGAAATGAGCTTGTCTATGTCGCTCGCAACGTCGAATATGTCAACGTGCGTGATGCTCTTGGTGTCCACCGAAACGTGGTCACCGCGTTCCCACTCCATATACGAGAAGCTTTTGCGCGTGATCTCGTCGGAGAGCATCTTTGCGATTGGGTCAACGGCAAACGTGAGGAATTGGTTTTGCACCTGCTCGGTGTTGTTGGTGTTGCCGTACATCATCGATGTTGGGATCTTGTAAGCCTGCGCAACGAGGTCGAAGACTTCTTTGCGCATCGCCAGAATGTCACCGCTAGAGCCGTCTGCCTCGTGCTTTAGCTCTTCGAGGTCATATCCCGCATACTCTGGGTATACGGCATTCTCGCTCTGCAAGAACTCCTTGAGCTGGGCTTTGATTACGCTTTCGTATGCCTCGGTAAAGCTCTTGTCACCAACCTTTGTGTTGGCAAGCTTGAGTTTGTACTTGCGCCCGTGGCCTTGCATGAATCCCTGTATCGCAGCGGAGATGAGCTTTGAATAGTCCTCGTACAGGCCATTGATGAGCGTTGCCACCCTGCGGTTTTCCAGCTTGAAGAAATAGGCATCTGAGGCCTCGTACTTCGCTCCAATGGCTTGGTTCTCGATCGCTATGCCGATAAACAGATTGTCCTTGAGCGCCCGTGGATACTCGCTATAGGTCGTGGCTATGTAGAGCATTTCTTGCTTGTGCGGCACAACAAGAGCCTCACCCTCAACGCATATGCGCGTAACGAGGTCGTTGATAAACTGCGCCGCGCTCTGGTTTGGGTTTGGTGACACGTTGAGCCGATAATAAAGCTCGTCGTGCACCTCCTTGCCGCCTCGTATAACCTTGAACTCACAGCCAGAAAGAGCGTTTGCTATGTAGCTCGTTGCGATGTACACAGCAAGTTGCTTGAATGCCACCTTGTCTGCGAATGTCGAAAAGATCGCGTCTAGAGTCTCTTCCTCTGTCTTTGGAGATAGAAAGCCGAAGTGTCTAGTAATCCAGTTCGCCAAAACTTACCTCCTTTCTAGGTCTAGAACGTGAACATTGGCAGGAACACAAGCTCTTGCTCTTCTGGTATCTGCTCGCGTATGCAGAAAGCGGCAACAAGCGCCATGAATCCGTCTGTCTTTCGGCTTCTCGGCTCGATCTTCTCGTACTTGTAGTTGCCGTTGAGGAATGGCACGAGCTTGGTGTTATTGGTGTACCAGCGCATGGCTGGATCCTCGCCCCACGTGATACGTCCCGTGTTGAACGCGGAGTGTATGATTGGCTGCACCCTCATGTGGTCGGATGGCCTAACCTTGGTTATCGTCTTCTCCTTGACGCTGTAGCCTAGCCCCTCAAGCTCCTTGTGCACTATGTCGTAGCGGTAATCGTCCAGAGCGACAGCCTCTATGTCGTAGATGCCCTGCGCCTGCTCGATCCAGTCCACAACGTCTCTTGTGGGTATCTCCACCTCATCCACGAGCGTGAGGATCCCTTGCTTTGCCCATTCCTCTATTGGTGGCCGTATCCTGTGGCGGTCGCGCGAGTAGAGGCAGAACCACGAGTGATGTATTGCGTGGTACGTCTCTTCTCCGTTCTCGTCCTTTTCGCGGAAAAGCAGCACCGCAGAGAGGAAGTCATCTTTGCGCGAGAAGTCCAGCCCCAGAACGCAGCTCTTGCCCTCAAGGTCTGGGTTGCGCCTGCTCGCTCGCTTTAGGTTGTCCCACGACGTAACCTCAAACTCCGTGTCACCCTGTGGGATGCCCATGCGCTTTGTCATGAAGTCGGCATTTTCCGCAGGATTGTCCAGCCAATCCTTGTATTCCTTGCGGATCTGCCGCAAGAGCACCGGGAGGTACGGCAACGATGGGCAAGCCTTCTCCCAATTCTTTTCGTCGTGCACCTCGCTAGGATCGTCCAGCGAGCACACGAACGGAAGATAGCCGTTATCGTCCTCAACGAGTCCGTCTAGGATTCGGTCGCATCGCTCAAGCAGCGCATCGTAAACGCCATCGCGTATGTTGCCGTTAGAGCTTATGAACGCCCTGCGCGGATGGTCAACCTTGCCTTGTCCCGTGGTGAATACCGTTATGTTCTTCCAGTTGGTGTAGGCGTGCACCTCGTCAAAAACGACAATGCCGGAACGCATGCCGTCCTTGCTCTTAGGTGAGTTCGTGCGGTACTTGATGGTTGAGTTGGTAGTCCTGTTAACGATCTCTACTCTGTTCCAGCGAAAACCTTTCTTGAACTTGATGCGGTTCTTGCCTTCGAGCATTACCCAAATGTCGTTAAAGGAGCGCTTTGCCTGATCCTCTGAGTTTGCGCATATGTCCACGTCGTAGTTTCGGATGTTGTTAACAACCGTCACCAGACAGAACGCAATGAAGGCTATAAAGCCATTCTTGCCAGCTCCGCGCCCGACGAAACACACAAGGTCTGTCCAGCGTGGCGTGCCGTCCTTGCGGAATACGCAGGTGAACAGCACGAATAGGCACCATTCCCAAGGAAAGAACAGGTCAAAGGGAAAGTACTTGAGGTATCTTCCGTAGCGGTCTATGCGGTCTGTGTCGATTATCAGCTCTTCGCTTGCGAACACTCGCCGCACGTAGGCCACGAACTTCTTTTGTCGCTCACATGCGTTTACCTTGCCAGTCTCAACGAGACGCAAGTACTCGGTAATCTGTGGGCAAACGATCCTCTTGCGTGTCCTCGCCCTTAGCCTAGAATTCATCTTCTTCGGCATCGTCCTGCGAGCCGCCGAAGTCCACTCTAGAGCTAGGGTCGAGCTTGAGTAGCCTCAAGTACCTTTCGTGTACAGCGGCCTCCTTGTTTTTCATGTTGTTGTACTTCTGCTTTGCATCGAGATTTCTTGCTATCTCTTCCTCATCCTTATATTCGAGGTAGCGGAAGTGGCTCAAAACAAGGGTAACCAATGCCTCAATGTCGGTATCGCCGTAGATGGCAACGCCAGCCGCCTTGTTGACTCTCTCCATGTAAGCGGCCTCTTTGTTGAACATTGCAAGCATGTCGGGGTCTTGGAGGTGGGCAGGTGGCACGATCTCACCGCTGGATGCGTATATCTCGCTATCCTGCGCGGCCATTTCGTCTTTGGTCATGTGAGATTTGCCGCGCAGCTTTTTTAAGGCTGTGGGATCTCTCGGTCGCGCCATGCAACCACCTCCAATTTGGGGTTTAGGGAGTAATAATTGGAAAGTCGGA
>Ga0326514_10000572_pt1 | contig 25060 bp, 26 predicted proteins | sample 3_2548_0518_D_FD_203653 | JGI IMG/M metagenome (GOLD analysis project Ga0326514, IMG submission 203653) | Bovine rumen microbial communities from UC Davis, California, United States - 3_2548_0518 | ecosystem: Host-associated > Mammals > Digestive system > Stomach > Rumen | place: USA... | reverse complement strand
GCATCCATTCTGGTTGAAGCAGATGGCATGCAGGAATCCAAGTTCACAATTATGTGGGGCTCCAGTGCTGCGGAACACAGTGAATGGACTATGACAGGTGTTCTCAATACAGAAACCCTGACGGTTGACTACACAGACGCTGTCAAAAAGAACGTCGTCTTCAATGAAGATGGCACGGTAGCTTCAGAGGAAGTTGTTTATGAAAACGGTAAAGGCTCCTTCAAGTTTGATGGCAGCACACTGACTTGGACTGATGAAGAAGAACATGCGGCAGATGACATGGTCTTCGAATACGCAAGCGCTGCTGTTGAATAAAAAACTCAAACAGCTCCAGTTTAAAACAGGTCATTTACGACCTGTTTTTTATGTTCTCTGACTGAGCCACCCCAGCAGCAGATCACCGATCTTGCGGGAATGAACAATGTAGCTGCCATGCGTTTCTCCATCCAGAATACGTAATATTGCCCCTGGTATTCCTTCTGCAATCTGTATTGTTTCTGATTCTGTCACCGCATCATTGGAGCCGGCCAGAATCAGTGTCCTGGCATGAATGAAGCTCAGGTCTTCAGCGGTAATATGCGGTTCTTCCAGCATCAGGCGCATTTTCGGATCCTTTGTGACCAGATACATTGCCTTGATGAAGCATTTCAGCCAGGGCTTTACTCCATCCGGTGTAAGATTTGCGCCGCTGGTAATCAGATCTGTAATGCGTTCACAGCGCATCGCTGCCAGAAGCCCGATGATGCCTCCGTCACTGAATCCATAAAAAGCCACATCCTGCAGATTCAGTTCCTCAATAAAGGCAATCATGTCGTCTGCCATGTCCTGATAATGCAATTCATTTACCGGTGTGCTTTGTCCATGCCCTCTGGAATCAACCAGATAGCAGGTATACCGCTGGCTGAGCACTTCCGCAGCTTCCTCGAAAATCGTATGATCTTCACTGTTTCCATGGAGAAGGATTAACGGTCTTCCCTCCCCTTTCATTTCGTAATACAGCTCCATTCCATTATGACTGAACCGCATAGGCACTCTCTCCTGTTCCTCTGTCTTAAGCATATACAGAAACTGCTTCCCAGAACAATGTGAAACAACAGGAAAGATGCAGTTTCTTGCGTGGAGAGCGTTCCCCGATCGGCGGCAGCTTCAGAAAGGAAGCTTCTGTCAGAAGGGTGGCTTTCAGGAGACTGCAGTATCTTCTTCCTGATTCATCAGCTGTTCCAGATAATCCTTAATCGTTGTATCATCCGCCAGCATCGCTTCTTTGGTGCTGTCATACGAACGTCCATTGGAAAACAGCCGCACTTCCCCTGCTGTTTCCGCTGCAGAGAGATACGGAAGATCATCCCGGTTTACGGCCAGGATTGCCAGATACGGAGTGCCGGTCGACTGCGGATCATCGAGATCCAGTCCTTTGTGATCCTTTACGGCAATGACTCTTGCATTTTCAATCAGACAGCCGGAGATCGGACTGCCGTCCCGCCGCGTCATTGTCACATAGATATCTGTGCGCTGTCCCGGTATTACCGTTCCGCCAAGTCTTGCCAGGTCTGTTTCCAGTGTATAGGCACTCTGTCCTTCCTTCAGCTGAGCGGTCGGATTATCCGGAAGATCTTCCTCCTTTTTCAGCATTTCTTTAAAAAAGACGGATCCGGCAGGTATCTTTCCCTGGATGTCGGTATATCTGCCGATAATGTCCTCTTTTGCATTCAGCGTATGATCCTGCAGATAGGCATGCGGTATCTGCAGTTCCAGAATATCCTCCGCCTGGATTCTGGTGCGCGGAGGGATATCTCTTGCGGCAATGCAGGTTGTCTGTAAATCCAGAATCTGTTCTGCTCTCAGATTGGCAGCTGCACAGAATACCAGCACCAGGATTCCGGTCAGCACCAGAATCAGAACACTCTTCAATACGATTTCTTTTTTCACTGCAGGATCCTCCTGCAATACTATTAGTCAGTAAACGAAAAATCTCCGAAAAAAACATCTCCCGAAGGAAATGTTCAAAGGATAGATTTTAATGTTCTGCGAATGGCCTGAATAAATTCCAGACTGTTCACTTTCTTCGGATTCGGCAGGGTTGTGATCAGTGCCAGATCTCCGGTCATTGTCCCGTTTTCAATCGTTGTAATCGTAGCCTGTTCCAGTTTGTCAGCGAACTCCATCAGGGCCTGATTACCATCCAGTTCTCCGCGCTTACGCAATGCGCCGCTCCAGGCAAAGATCGTTGCGACGGAATTGGTGCTGGTTTCTTCTCCTGCCAGATGTTTGTAGTAATGACGCTGCACGGTTCCGTGTGCTGCTTCATATTCATAGCAGCCATCCGGTGATACCAGCACTGAAGTCATCATTGCCAGTGAACCAAATGCACTGCTGAGCATGTCGGAAAAGACATCACCGTCATAGTTCTTGCACGCCCAGACAATACCGCCTTTGGACTTCATGATGCGGGCAACCGCATCATCAATCAGTGTATAGAAGTAGGTAATTCCTGCTGTTTCAAATGCCGCTTTGAACTCTGTATCATAGATGCGCTGGAACACTTCCTTGAAGTTCCCGTCATAGATCTTGGAAATCGTATCCTTGGACGCAAACCACAGATCTTCATTTACACTTAACGCATACTGGAAGCAGCTCCGGGCAAAGCTTTCAATCGAGGAATCCAGGTTGTACATGCCCTGCAGGACACCCGGACCTTCAAACCTGAAAATGGTCTGCTCACTGACGGTGCCGTCTTCTGCTTCAAACACCAGCTTTGCGGTGCCCTTTCCCGGAACACGGTATTCTGTGTTTTTATATACATCCCCATAGGCATGACGCGCTATCGTAATCGGCTTCTCCCAGCGGGATACAACCGGTTCAATCCCTTTGGCCAGTATCGGTGTACGGAACACCGTGCCATCCAGGATCGCCCGCAGTGTTCCATTCGGACTCTTGTACATCTGCTTGAGGTGATATTCCTCCATACGTGCCGCATTAGGGGTAATCGTTGCGCATTTTACGCCGACACCATAGTTCCGGATCGCATTGGCCGCATCTACGGTTACCTGATCATCCGTTTCATCACGGTGTGTTAAGCCAAGATCATAATATTCGGTATTCAGTTCAATGAACGGGTTCAGTAATTCCTCCTTGATCATTGCCCAGAGTATCCGTGTCATTTCATCACCGTCGATCTCAACCAGCGGTGTTGTCATCGTGATTTTTTCCATACTCCAAAAACTCCTATGTTCTGTATTTTATAATTGTTTGTTTCGGTCCGCAATGTACAGCGATTCCATCCGCTGCAGGAATACCGACTTATGCGACCAGCAGTCCTGCAAGCAGTCCTCCGATCAGCCCGCCAAGATGCCCCTGCCAGGAAACACCCGGCATGAGACTGATGATAATATTCGGAACTAACATTCGGAGAACAGTCGACATCACCGCTTCATTATGAATTGCGCCGGTCCTGATCATGATCGCAACAAAAGCACCGAACAGTCCGAAGATGACTCCGCTGAAACCGATCGTAATCGTTCCGGTCGGAGAAAGCATCACGACCGCCAGTCCGCTGGTCAGTATGGATGCCGCAATCACAGTCAGATACTTCCGGTCCCCAAGGCGGTTTTCGACAAAGGTGCCGATGTTGTATAACGACATCATGTTCATCAGAAGATGCGTCGGACTGCCATGCAGAAACGCACAGGTGATGATCCGGTAATATCCCTGTGCAGACAGCGGCACCGCATACAGACCGAATCTTCCGGTTATCTGCGGATTCATCATCTGAATCAGATAGACAATCACACAGATTCCGATCAGGATATTGGTTGTTTTGTAATCTGTTACATACCGTTTATAGTTTCTCATACGCATATTCCTTCCATAGTACGAGGCGTACATCCTTTTTCTTAATTCAGAGCATTCAGGGAAGTACGGTTACGATCTCTGGAAAATCCATTTTCCTGTGTTTCGTCTTCGCTTTCCTTCGGACAGCCGTCCTGTAACAGGGCTGTTTGCACTTTCCCTCATTCCCTTTCTGCAAGGGGATCAGTTGAAATCATTATAAGGCGTGATTGCCTGAACAGCACGTTTGAAAAAAGACTGATCTTTCTGACCAGTCTTTGGTTTCTTATGCCTCTTTGGGATGATCCAGCAGATACTGCTTGATTGCCTCTTTCGCTTCCGCCTTGGACGGTTTGCATTTGGCAATATCACCAGAGCCTTCTGCCAGCGCCGCTGCCATACCGGAACAGCCCGGATAGCCGCATCCGCCGCAGTTATAACCCGGCAATAATGCAAGCAGTTCCTCTGCTCTGTGGTCCGGTTCAACATGGAACTTGATTGATGCAATTCCAAGCACCAGACCAACCAGTCCGCCGAGTACCAGCATCATAAGCAATGCTTTTAGCATGTTTATTCCTCCTCTTTCCTGCGGATTGCACAGTCTGTGATTCCGCATCCGCTGCAGTCCGGTTTCAGGCTTTCACACCCTTCCGGAACCGGTGTCTTTTTATTTGCGATGTACAGCCATACATTTAAGCCAAGCAGTGCACCCGCAATCAGGATTGCGAACAATACCTGCATCAGACAAGACCCGCAAACGCGGAGAACGCAATCGCCATGATTGCCGCAACAACAAATGCGATCGGGTTGCCCTTCCAGGCTTCCGGTACATCCGCTGTGGCAAGACGTTCACGAATGGTAGCGAAGATCAGCAGCACCAGCATGAAGCCGGCCGGAACTGCGATGGAGTTTACCATCGTTTCAACCAGTGTGTAACCCTGTGTAATGTTATCCAGTGCAACATAGAGAACTGCACAGTTGGTTGTAATCAGCGGGAGATAAATGCCGAGGGACTTGTACAGAGACGGAGAGGTCTTCTTAATGAACATCTCTACAAACTGAACAAATGCCGCAATCAGCAGGATGAAGCAGATCAGCTTCATATATTCCAGTCCAAGCGGCACCAGTGCATAGTAGTACAGCGCCCAGGACAGAACGGAAGCTCCGAAGACAACGAAGATTACCGCAAGACCCATGCCGACAGCAGAACTGAGCTTTGTGGAAACACCCAGGAACGGGCACATACCGATAAACTTGGAAAGAATAACGTTGTTAATCAGAAGTGCCGACAGAAATAACGTAAGCAGATTCATAACTTATGCGGCCTCCTTTGCCTTGGCAGCGGATGCGGTGGCTGCCTTTGCGGCTGCTTTCGCGGCATCTGCCTTTGCCTTGGCTGCAGCTGCAGCCTTCTTTTCATCGCTGTTCTTGATCGCAGCTACACCTGCCGCAAGCATTGCGAAGGTGAGGAATGCGCCGGTCTGCGTAGTGAATACCGGAATTTCAAATCCGGCCGGAATCAGACGCAGCGAGAACAGAACCTGGTTGGTCATCGGATTGGAGAGTTCCAGTACACCGGAACCGAGAATCTGACGGATCAGGCTCATAGCCAGTAAGGAAAATGTATAGGACAGACCCATCATCAGACCGTCTCTTGCGGATTCCCCGACATTGTGTGAGCATGCGTATGCTTCCGCACGTCCGAGAATAATACAGTTTACAACGATCAGATCAATGAATGTTCCGAGCGTGCTGTACAGTTCCGGTGTGAATGCATGCATGATCATGCCAACGACCGTAACAAGGGTTGCGATAACAACGATGTATACCGGGATGTGGATTTCATCCGGTGTCAGCGGAGCAATCAGGGAGATGACAATGTTGGAAATCGTCAGGACAACGATAACCGCAACACCCATGCCGATTGCGTTGTTGAGCGTAGTGGTGATTGCCAGAGTGGAGCAGATACCGAGATACAATCCGAATACCGGGTTGTTATAGATCATCTCTGACCAGAAACCACGTTTCTTTGTGTTCGATTCACTCATAACTGCCTCCTCTTATCTGGCCTCGAAGAGCGCCTTAGCGGCATCAAAGCCCTTCTGAATACCAGTTGATGTCAGTGTCGCTCCGGACAGCAGAGGTGCTGTATCGGAACTCGTAAGTGCATTGATCTGAGATACATATTCGTCTTCGAAGCAGCGCTTGCCGAAGCCGGCTGTCTCGTTTTCTTCCAGAACCTGGAAGCCGCCGACCGTGCCGTCCTCATTGAATGCGAGCAGGAAGTCAAAGCCGTCAGAATTGTATCCAACCGCATGAATCTTGTAGATCATGCCTTTTCCTTCTGCGCTGTAAGCTCCGGTGATCATTCCGGACTCATCTTCAAAATCGATTGCTGCGAATGTCGCACCCGGATAGATCTTTTCCAGATTCACCTTTTCATTGGCAATTGCGGCTTCCGAAATAATCGGCTCCGTAATCGCATTTACACCGGCAAGCAGAATGCCGCAGACTGCACAGAGAACTCCGAGCAGAACGACCTTATACAGGATACCTTCTCTGTTCATCTCATTCTCCTCCTTCTGCAGCTGTCTTCAGTGCTGCCTGTGCCATAGCCGCAATGGAACGTGTTGTGAAGGTAGCACCGCTAACGAGATTGACTTCGTCATCCAGACCCTTTCCTTCAAACTGTGCCAGTGCCGCATCCGAAGTAGCCGCATCACCGACACCGGCTGTATCACCGAATTCAATGATATTGACGCTGGTGACTTTGCCTGTCTTTGCGTCAACAACGACCATCGCCTTGTTCAGGGAGTAGTCGCCGTCTGCGTTTGTTACCAGACCAAAGCCCTTGGCTTCACAGGCATAACGGATCGTATCGCCTTCCTTGCCGTCCAGCTCACAGCTGGCCTTATTGGCATTGAAGTTATAGGACATCGGAAGCGCTTCTCCGAAGGATGCTTCTTTGGAAGCTCCGCTGTCTGCAGGAGCAGCAGCTGAAGCAGGTGCGCTTTCCTTTGTCTCAGAAGCTTCCTGTTCTGCTTTGGATTTCACGCTGGTGCCAACCAGGAGTGTCAGAGCGACGCAGCAGATGCCGCCGATCAGTACATTGCGGCGGAACTTCGCAGCATCCTTGATCTGGTTGCCGTCAAAGAGTTTGTCAATTGCCGGTGTCAGCATGTTCATCAGCAGGATCGCAAACAGAACACCGTCAGACAGGTTGGACTTGTCGCGGATGATCAGTGTCAGAGATGCCGCACCGATTGCCCACAGCACACGTCCCGGCAGAGATACCGGAGTCGTGACCGGATCCGTTGTCATGAATACACCGCCGAAGATAACACCGCCGGCAAGCACTGAGAACAGCGCATACTGGAGACCTGCACCATGCATAAGTCCGATGACAAGTGCTTCCACAAATACGGTTCCGATATAGAAGACCGGTGTCTGCCAGTCAATATCTCTCTTCCAGACAAGATATACGCAGCATAACAGGATCAGTAATGCACAGGTGCTTCCGATCGTGCTGGTGTACTGTCCCAGGAACATGGTCCCGAGATTTCCATACTCGGAAATGAAGGATCCGAACTGTCCGTTCGGAATCATCCAGCCAAATGCCTTGGCAGCCTGGGTCGGCGTAGCGCCGGTCGCAAAGTCAGCGTTGTAGCTGCCTGCGAAATTGCCCATGATGATGGCTGCACCGAAGGCCGCCGGGTTGAAGATGTTCTGACCGAAGCCGCCGAATACCAGCTTGCCGAAGAAGATGGCAATGATCGTTGAGATGACAACTGCATAATAAGCAGTGTTGATGCGGGAAATCAGAACAATGATCAGGGCTGTGATCAGAGAGAAGGAAGACTTCATCTCTGTAACAACATCCTTTTTCAGAACCTTGTAGAAAACAGCATCGGTCGCAAGTGCGGATACACAGGCGGCCAGTGTCAGAAGAATGACACGCATACCATACTGAGCCCCATAGACAGCCCAGTAATAGATCACCGCATAGAGATCAACTGCCAGCAGACAGAGACCGACATCCTTCATGATTGCGGATGTGCTCTGTTCATTGCGGTAGTTCGGTGAGGGATTAAATGTAAATTTCATATGTTCGTTCTTCTCCCTCCCTTATTTCACCAGCGTCATATAACGCTTCGCTCTGCGGACGCCCTCTGTGACATCCAGTTTGGACGGACAGATATAGGTGCACATACCGCATTCAATGCAGTCCATAATGCTTAACTTCTTAAGCGTGTCGATATCCTTGGCTTTTTCTGCCTGATTGATGCGAACCGGCATTAATCCGGACGGGCATGTCTCTGTGCACTTGCCGCAGCGCAGGCATTTCACCGAGAATTCTTCACGATGCTGCAGAACGGTCAGACCGTTGTTGGCAATACCGATGACAAACTGGTCATTCGGAATGGTGCGTCCCATCATCGGGCCGCCCGCAATCAGCAGACAGTCTTCTCCGACGTAACCGCCGCAGGCTTTGATTACTTCAGATGCCGGTGTACCGACCGGTACGATGACATTCTGCGGAGCAGCAACTCCGTCACCGGATACGGTCAGATATTTGTCGGTGATCGGCATGCCGTTCTTCAGGGCATTGCCGAGTGCAATACAGGTACTGACATTATTGAGAATACAGCCGGCTTCTGCAGGCAGACGGTCATACCGCTTTCCTGTCAGCATATAAATGAGCGTACGCTCCCAGCCGGCCGGATAGATGTCCGGCACTTCTGCAACCTCAATCGGTGTGCCGTCAAACTGTTTGTGCAGCACTTCGATCAGATCCTTCTTGTCTTCCTTGACAGCGATTTTCCCCTTCGGTGCTGTCGAAAGTTTCAGAAGGGCAAGTGCACCTTCCCGCATCAGCTCTGCGTTTGCCATGGAATTGGCATAATCCGCAGTAAGATACGGTTCGCACTCTACGGCATTGATGATAAACAGGTCAATGCCTTCCGGCTTGGTGTATTTGTTGAAGGTCGGGAATCCCGCACCGCCAAGTCCGGCCATACCAGCTTTCTTTACAAATTCCAGCAGTTCCTCTCTGGTTGCCTTCTCATAGTCAAGCTTCTTGAATGACTGCACTTTCGCATACTTATGATCATTGCGAATGTGCAGATGATCGCCCGGTTTCAGCATTGAGGTCATTCGTTTTTCGATTCCCACAACGGTTCCTGACACCGGAGAGAAAATCGGCACATACCAGAATGCATCTGAAGGTTCGCCGATCTGCTGTCCGACCTTGACTGCGTCACCCTCTTTTACCGTCGGTGTGCAGGCAGCGCGCCCGTTCACCAGCGGAATGTAGAGGTCGTCCGGTTCCGGCAAAGTAAGAACGTCTTTATGAGCGGTCAGTTCTTTTTGCCCGTCGAGATGAAAACGCATCGGTCCGGTCAAAATAGACATAATGTTCTACCCCTTTCTTCCTTATAAACACAGCAATTATACCATGTAACAATACGCCTCAAGATTATATATAAAAGACATGTTAATATAATTTTATGAAATTTCGTTCGATAGCTGTTCCCGCTCTGGCACTTTGCCTGCTGGGCGGATGTGCTGCGCAGCCCGCAGATACCGGAAAATCCTGGCAGACGATGCAGAATGTCAGTCTGGATGCCGGATTTGATACTGTTATTACCCTGATCGAGCAGACGGATGATCCGGATGGTTTCAGCGACCATTTCAGCCGTCTGTGCGACAGTTTCCGTTACTACAACAACCTGTACGATATTTACAACGATTATGAAGGGATTGCCAACCTGAAAACCGTCAATGAGCAGGCCGGCATCGCACCGGTCAAAGTGGATCCGGAACTGATTGAACTGCTGAAAAAAGGGAAGGAATTCTACGAACTGTCCAACGGTGCATTTGATATCACCATGGGCTCCCTGCTCAGAGTCTGGCACGAGTACCGCACGGAAGGAATGGCTCTGAATGAGCACAAGCAGCTTGGGCGGCTTCCTTCGGAGGAAGAACTGCAGGAAGCTGCCTCACACCATGGTCTTGAGTATCTGGTGATCGATGAGGAAAACAGCACGGTGTTTATTACCGATCCGGATGTACAGCTTGATGTCGGCGGCATTGCCAAAGGCTATGCGACAGAGCAGACCGCAAAGATGCTGGAAGACCTGAATGTCACCAATGCGGCGATCAATGCCGGCGGCAACAACCGTACGCTTGGCTCCAAGCGGGACGGCTCAACCTGGAATGTCGGCATTCAGAATCCGGATGATCAGGGCTCTCTGTTTGTTGTGCAGATCAGGGGCACGAACAGCTTTGTGACCAGCGGCGACTATGAGCGCTTCTATGTCGCAGAAGACGGTCACCGTTATCAGCACATCATCGATCCTCAGACCCTGCGTCCGGCCACCCGTTACCGCTCCGTGACCATTGTCACACCAGACAGCGGTGATGCCGACTGCCTCAGCACCGCACTGACGGTCTTATCCATCGAAGACGGAGAAGCAGTGCTGGATGCCTACCGCTCCAAAACCGGAAACAGCGCCGAGGCGATCTGGATCCTGCCGGAAAACGAATCCGTAAACGCAGCCCACATGCATAAAATGCCGGGGTACAATATTGTCTATACGGAAGGACTGGAAAACTGTCTGGTTTTTAACTGAACGCTATGTCCAATATGAACAACCGAGAACTGAAACTTCGTGTCTATCAGACCATTGAAATCGGCAACCGCAATGACCGGATCAGCCGTGGTTTTGATATTTTTCTGACCGTCGTGATTATCCTGAATATTCTGGTCATGTTTCTGCAGACGTTTGATACGCTGAAACCGCTGGAGCCGTTATTCACTGCGATTGAAGTATTTACGGTCATCGTATTCACCGCCGAATACATCCTGCGGATCTGGACGTCGGACATCCGTTATCCCAACAAGACAAAATCCGAGGCGATCCTCACTTTCCTGTTTTCCTGGGACGGCATCATTGAACTGCTGACGATTCTTCCCTTCTATTTCCTGTCCGGCTTCGTGGCATTCCGGATGCTGCGGGTGGTGCGCATCTTCCACCTGTTCCGGATCAATGCCAAGGTCGACAGCTTCCATGTCATCGCCAGTGTCATCTATGAAAAGCGCACGCAGATCGCAAGTTCCTTCTTCATCATTTTTATTCTGATGCTGTCGAGTTCTCTGTGCATGTATTCGGTGGAGCACGCAGCTCAGCCCAATGCCTTCAAGAATGCGCTGTCCGGCATCTGGTGGAGCATGTCTGCCGTTCTGACAGTCGGATACGGTGATATCTACCCGATCACCACACTGGGCAAGGCAATCGGCATTATTATTTCGTTCCTGGGTGTATGTGTTGTCGCCATCCCGACCGGTATTATTTCTGCCGGATTTGTAGAACAGGCACGGCATGCGGAAATCGATCCGACTTCCATGGAATCCCATCTGAATACAGTTACGATTGACATTGATTCCCGCTGGCAGAATAAAACCGTAGAAACAATTGAGAAATCCACGCATCTCAAGCTGGTCGCCATCAAGCGCGGAGATGTCATCATGAGTCCTTCCCCTGCTGTCGTGATTCAGATGAAGGATCAGATTCTGACCCTGACAGAAACACAGATTGATGTGTAAAACCGGCCGCAACCGGTTTTTTACCGTGGCAGAGGATCTGTCTGCTGTTAAAAAAAGGAGAACTATGAAACTGTTAAGAAAGCTGTTGATTGCAGTTCTGATCGGTGCAGTCCTTGCAGGATGCGCCGCAAGCCCTCAGACGAACGAGACCGGAACAGAGAGCACCCCGGTACTGTCAGACTGTCCCCTGAAGCACTGTTCGGATCATACAGGTATCTTTCTGATGATTTCCATCGACGAATTCAACAAACTCGGATTTCAGTACGGAGACAGTGTAGACCTTTCCTTTTCCAACGGGTATGCACTCAGCAGCATTCCCTATTACACCGGTTACTACGGAAAGCCCTATGAAACACTGCTTGTTGCTTATCCATCTGCGGACTATATCAAGGTAAGCATCAATTACGGTGCGGATTTCTTCACGGAGGCATCCCTCTCTGAAGATGATACGTGCACGATTACGCTGCATGAACCCGCAGCCTATCATCTGATCCAGGAAGCCAATGCCATCCACTACGAAGATGATCGCTCTCTGTTTGCCAGCGACGAAGTATTCGCAAATTTCCGGAGTGTCTGCGCCGGTACCATTCGGGATCACTGGCTATACCGGTCTGCCTCTCCCTGTGACAACCGCCGCGGCCGGGCTGCTGTAGCAGATCGTCTTGCGGAAGAAGCCGGTATCCGGTACATCATCGATCTTTCGGATACCGAAGAGCGAATACAGCAGCATATCACAGCCGAAGATTTCAATTCTCCGTATTTTCTGCAGCTATACAAAGACGGCAGAGTTCTGCCGCTGAACATGTCCATGCGATTTACGGATGAGGTGTACCGCCAGAAAATCAATGAAGTCGTTACCGCGATGGCAGAGAATGAGGGACCCTATCTGCTGCATTGTGTCGAAGGAAAAGACCGGACCGGATTTCTCTCAGCGCTTCTGGAAGCACTCTGCGGTGCAGACTACGCAGAGATCGAAGCAGACTACATGAAAACGTATGACAATTATTACGGCATTAATCAGAATGACACCCCGGAACAGTATCAGACCATCCGGGAACAATATCTGAATATCATCCTGGAAGAGATCGTTTCCGATGACAGTGTCGATGTAACAGAAGCAGATCTGGCATCGTATGCGTATGACTATCTTGTTAACATCGGCATCCGTGAAGATGTTATACGAAAGCTGCAGGCAAATCTGCAGAACGGATCGTAAGCCGTACCATCAAAGGAACAGAAAAAGGGACAGAGCAGCGGATCATACGGATCAGCATTCTGTCCCCTTTTTTGTCTCTGCCCCGTCTTCTGTTCTATCGAACAGTTCAGAAGCCTGTTTCAGATGTCTGGTAATCGGAAGATGCTGCGGACATGCCGCTTCACACTTGCGGCATTCGATACAGTCGGACGCCTTCCCATGCCCGGCAACTGCCTTCTGATATGCCTCAGCAGCTTCCTGACGCTGCCCGTTTCCAAGCTGCCTGTTCATGGCGCTGAAGATATCCGGAATCGGGATCTGTTTCGGACAGCCATCCGTACAGTAGCGGCAGGCGGTGCATTGCACGGTGGAGGAACGCCCTAACAGCCGCTGTGCTTCCTGAATGATCTTCTGTTCTTCTTCGTCAAGCGGCCGGAAGTCTTTCATGTAGGAAATGTTGTCTTTCATCTGGTCAACATTTGACATGCCGGAAAGTACGGTGATGATTCCGTCGAGGGATGCCGCAAAGCGGATCGCCCAGGAGGCACAGGAAAGCTCCGGATGATGCTGTTGGAACAGCTGTTCAATCTCTTTCGGAGGATTGGCAAGGGTGCCGCCTTTTACCGGTTCCATTACGACAATGGACTTTCCATGCCTGCGTGCCGTTTCATAATTCGCTCTGGAACAGACCGCCGGATTTTCCCAGTCCGCGTAATTGATCTGAAGCTGGACAAAATCCACTTCAGGATGCTCTGTCAGCAGCTGATCCAGCAGCACCGGATCATCATGATAGGAAAAGCCGAAGTGCCGGATCGTTCCCGCTTCCTTCTGTTCCTTTATAAACTCCCACAGATGGAATTTCTCATACTTTTTGTAGTTATCCCGCTTCAGAGAATGTAGCAGATAATAGTCAAAGAAACCTGCACCGGTCCGTTCCAAACTGGTGCTGAACTGATTCTTCGCTGCCTTTTCAGTCGGTGCCAGCAGGAATGCATTCATCTTGGTCGCAAGCGTATAGGAGTCCCGCGGGTAGCGCTCCACAAGAGCCTTGCGGATTGTTTTCTCTGACCCGGGATAAATGAATGCAGTATCAAAGTAGGTGAATCCTGCATCCATGAACAGATCAACCATCTGTTTCACCTGTTCCGCATCCATTCCGAATCCTTTATGCGGAAGCCGCATGAGCCCGAAGCCAAGCTTCGGTGTTTCTTTTCCAAAGTAGTCTGACATTACAGCTCCTCTCCAATAGAAAATCCCGGGAGCTCCCGGGATAGACCATTACTTATGTGCACCTTCAAAACCGATAATCATTCCGCCCCGTTCCGCATAATAGGAACAAAGACCGGTCATCGGTTCGATACCAACTTCTCCCTGTGGATACTTTTCAAGAATGGAAGTCTTCAGATTCTCTGCAGCTTCCGGATTCAGGCAGTGCGAGATCCAGACTTTGCCGCCGGTATAGCCCTGATTGATCATCTCTTCGACAATCTTGGCAATATTCTTGCGGGCGCCGCGGACATTGTATACCGGAGTGATCGTTCCTTCCGGAGTCGGTTTTCCGATAAACCGGATGTTCAGGAAGCTTGCGATCTTGGCAATTGCCATCGGCAGACGTCCATTCTTTGCCAGATTCTGCACAGACTCCAGAGAGAACAGCAGACGTGTGTACTGATGATATTCGTCGATCCGCGTGCTGATTTCTTCAAACGAGAGTCCCTGTTCAATGAGATCACGCATCTTCTCAATCAGCAGATGCATCTCACCGCCGGTCGACAGAGAGTCAATGACTTTGATTTTGGCTTCCGGATGTTCCTCCAGGAACATTTCAGCCCCCTGCACGGCAGAGTTATAGCTGCCGGACAGGCCGCTGGTAATTGTAATCGCAAATACCCCATCCGCACCTTCGAATGCCGCACGGTATTCTTCTCCGTTCGGGCAGGAGGTGCTGGTGCTGGAAGCCGCCTCGATTGCGCTTACCATCTCTTCAATATTCAGTCCTTCCTCATCGACGTATTCTTTCCCGTCGACAAGAATCTTTAACGGTACGGTTTTGTATTCCACGGTTCCCGGCAATGTCGGGAGATTTGATGTTGAGTCAGATACAATTCTGAATTTCATAGCAGAAAGTCTCCTTTCAAATTCGATAGTACGAGCACTTCAGTATCCTGTCAAGAGTTATTCAATAACCGCTGTTTTTACGCCCACGCATCTTTTTCCCTGGGTTCCCGAATGCCTGCAAGCAGGGTCTGTTCCCAGAGAAACCATTGCCCGGTGGATGGCTTGATGCGCAGCGTCACCGTACGGGCACTGTCCGCACCTGCGGACTTCAGATCCAGAATGCGGTAGTTCTCCGGATCAGACAGCGGCGCTTGGCTGTCACTCATCGTCACCGTATACGGAACTGCAGGCGTGTAGTTGTTTTCAACCGTGCTTCCGCCAAAGTAAGAACGCGGAATGTAATCTTTCCCGTCCATGAAACGGTCCGCAATAAACTGCTTCTCCATAACAGACAGCGGCCGCGGTCCTCTGAGGTAATCCAGCATGTTCAGGCTTTCTTCCCGGTTCTTCGGATAAACATTCAGTGCCGCAACACATAATGCCGCAGTATCCTCCGGCTTCTGCAGATTTGCCTCAGCCAGCTGTTTCATCTCTTCCAGAGTTTCGGGAAGCTTTGCGAATGATACGGTGTAAGTCATCTCTGATTTCCTCCTAACAACTATTATATGCGTATGGTCTTATCGGTTTTCGTACGCGCCAGTTTATCGCGGTACATTGCCTGATCTGCACCAAGCATGGCGGAATGGTAATCCTTCATTCCATAGGTAAACACGTATCCAAGTGAGAAGCGGATTTCCACTTCCTCATGATCATTCAGCTGCATCACACCTTTGTTCTGCAGCAGCACCAGACGGTCCAGATCTTCCACAAGAATGTCATGTGTTTCATAGCCATACAGGAACAGCACATACTCATCCCCGCCAAGCCGTCCGGCCACGTTGTTCCGGATGCCGAACGTTGCCAGTCTTTCCGCTATCAGCTGCAGGTATAGGTCGCCTTTGACATGACCGTAGGTATCATTGATTGCTTTCAGACCGTCTGCGTCAATCAGACACAGCGCTCCATGTTTCAGATCTTCCGGCGTCTCAAACAGTTTTTCCAGAACGCCGTTCAGACCGCGCCGGTTCAGCAGTCCGGTCAGAAGGTCAATATCACGTTCCGATTCCAGACGCCGCCGCATCTGAACTTCTTCCGTCATATCAATGATAATGCCAAATACTTCCTGGCCTTCTTCCCGTTCATCAAACCGGAGGTAATGCATCTCTTTTCCTTCGGTATAGTACAGGTTGGTTTCATTCGGAACGATATGTTTCCGCATTGTTTCAATGTACTGTTCAAACGCTGTAAAATCCCGGGACAGGTTTTCCGCCGCTTCCTTGTCTAAGCCAAGCAGTTCCGGAACACGGTCCGTAAAATGCACACGTCTGTTGATGCGGTTGTATTCATATACACCGATCTGCAGATTGGTCTGGTTCAGAAGATACGACAGATTCTCCTGATTTTTCAGCAGGGTTTTAATACCCTCATTGATGTGAGAGCTTAGTTCCGCAAATTCAGTGGTGTCTCCGACTTTGACACGCTTATCAAGATCACCGGCCGTAATATCGGCCAGTACTGCATTCATATCATCAATGTTTTTGACGACAAAGCGGTCAATATAATACGTCGAACTGAATACCAGCAGGAAGGCAATGAATATGATAGCGCCTGCCAGGAACCAGGAATTCTTCATCAGATCTGCGAACATGACATCACTTGCCGAAACATACGCAACAATCGTTCCTTCAATCTCGCGGAACACACAGTAGCACCGCTTTTCATTGACGGTGTAATACGATCCCCGTTCAAAGGCAATCTCATTCGTGTTTGGAAATCCGATTTCCTCTGCGGACAGGCCAAGCTGCTGTCTGTTGGAGGCGCCGACAACGGTATTGGTTGCAGGGTCAAGTGCGTACAGACTGACACCGCTCCCTCCCATCAGCAGGCGGAAGATGTAGTTCAGTTCATTCTTGGAAGTCAGACGCGTGACATTGACCGGCTCCAGCCCGATCTGAACAATAAACTGCTCATTCCTGCTCCATACCGCTGAATACTGCATCAGTTTATCTTCCGCTGTATTCGGTGTGATATCCTGACATAAACGCAGGCTGTGATTATCGATCATCGGCTGAAAGAAGCCAATCTGTTCTCCGTCATTTACCGAATAGCCATAATACTCCGGGTTCGTGCCGTCGAAAATGACACCGTCCGGATCAAACAGATGAATTTCATCCACATCCAGCATCTGAGCCAGCTCTTTCAGTTTCTCCACCCCGCGGATGTCCGGGTCCAGCTCCAGAATACGTGCTGCCGCATCTGCCCGTTTCAGACAGCTCTCGGTATAGTATGCCTTGGTCTGTTCCACTTCGCTTTCATTCTCAATCAGAATCTGTTCGATCTGCTGAAACAGATCATTCGCATTCCGCTCCACCAGACGCTCGGAAAAACTTGCCTGGAACCAGAAAAAAACCAGCATCATTAAAATCATTACGACACTGGTAATTACGATCTGATACTCCATAAAGGCACTTTTGATTTTCGGAAGAGTCTGCTGTTTTTTCATGTTATACGGATGAAGTGCGGCAGATACAGACGTTCTGCCGTTACTTCATTCTATCAGAGACAATCCTGATTTTGTATGGGGGTTATCCAGCATTGCCTGCATGTCATTTCTTGCCTGCACCAGCAGCGTATGCGGATCACAGGATGGGTCAATCCATTCCCGTACCTTTTCGGTCGGAAGAACAACCGGCATCCGGTCATGCAGAAAGCGGATGGATTCACCTGCATCTCTTGTAAGGATGACAAAATGCGGGATGGATCCTTCCATGCGGTAAAGACCGCACAGCCAGAGATTCGATCCATCTGCAGACATGATCCGATACTTCTGTCCGCTTCCCTTTGCGCCACCCTGATCACTGCGGTGCTGCCATTCGTAATAGCAGGAAGCCGGAACCGCACACCGATGCGCCTTCCAGCCTTCCCGAAACATCGGTTTTACATCCGCTGTTTCACTCCGCGCATTGAAAACCACAGATGTTCCGGCTGCAGGCGTATACCCCCAGACCATCGAGAATAAACCCGGCTGTCCTTTTTTATTCACCGCATAAACCGCTGTGAGATCCTTCGGATAGATCTCCCCATTCGTCTTGACCGTTTTCTTCACCTGATCAGAAACATATTTTGTCAGCGCTGAAGCATTCAGCTCCCGCACAGCAGCTTCCGCCTGCCCGGCCAGAAACATATAATATCGGCAGCACATCCTGCTTATCCCTGTGTATGACGCACTTCCAGTTCCCTGCAGATGCGTTCATATTCTGCTTCATCCAGCTTATAGTTGCGCACATAGATCACATAACTGATCCCCATCAGAACTGCTGACAGCAGCACCATGACAAACAGAAGTCCGGTCGTCTGCGAGCGGCTGACGGCTGCGATCACCTGATCAATCGAGGTCAGTTTTTCTGCCTCTCCGATTGTCCCTGCTGTCGCAGCGCTTTCCAGCGAGGAAATCTGATTGGTGTATGCCGTGACACCGAACAGAACATAAACAAGCGTTGTGACGAGTATGACAACCGCCGAACTCATCTTGGTAATGAAGGGCCGCAGTGAGGCAATGATTGCTTCATCACGGGTTCCGTGCCGGTATTCGTTGTATTCCACCGTATTCAGGATCGCAATCATCATGATCAGGTAATAGCCGTACTGTCCAAACCCGGCGCACATGTATCCGATGGTCAGAATCCAGAACCCGGTCATAGATGCATGAAACAGCAGAGACGCCAGCATCATCACATAACCCCCGATGGAAAGAAACAGCAGGATACGCATCAGTCTGGCACGTCCGGTCCGTTTCGAAATCGTCGGGTAGAAAATCATTAACAGTGCTGTTGCGGACAGTCCAACCAGCGAAAAGGTCGAATAGAGTCCGCCGCGGTATCCGTACGTAAAGTAAATGTAGGCCGAACCAAGACCGCCGGCAATCATTCCGCTTCCGATCTGCTGAATCAGAAAGCAGAGGCTGACCCACAGCAGCTGATCATTTCCGGTAAGCGTGGCAAGAATCTTCTGAATGGAAAGCGGTGCAGGTTTAGTATTCATGTCATCACGATTTTCGCGGACGCCAAGCACCGTAAAAATCTGAAAGAAGAGCGCCACTGCGCAGATACCGATTGCCACAAGTCCATAGCCGCTGCCGGCATTTCCGCCCAGCGCCATCGCACCGGTCGTAAACAGCGGAATCGCAACACTGGCAAGCCCATTGCCGATGCCTGCACACAGTGTGGCGCGGGAGGTAAACTGATCCCTGGCCGTCGCGTCATGTGACAGAGCCGGCACCATGCCCCAGTAGGAGATGTCGTTCATCGTATAGGTAATGCTGTAGGCGAAATACGAAATACCGAAGGCAATGATAAACGGCCATCCGGTCAGCGTTGTGTTAAACAGAAACACGATCACTGCGGTTGTGGACAGCGCACCTGCAATCAGCCAGGGTTTGAATTTTCCCCAGCGTGTGCGTGTCAGCTCGATGATGTTCCCCATGATCGGATCATTCAGAGCGTCAAACACTCTGGCCGCCACCATGATGGCAGTGATCGCTCCGAGCTGTGCATGTGTCAGCTGGCGTGTAAACATGATATACGTCAGCAGAAAGTTGGCAACCAGCACATAAATCATATCCCGGCCGATGGTTCCGATCGGAAAGCACCAGAGATTTCGTTTTGTCACTTTATCTTCGTTCATCGTTCCTTCCCCTTCTCACAGCGATCTGTAATACGGACAGATATTTACATACGTGCCGTCTTTCCTGCGGAATCCGTTGCGGATCGTCCCGAGCTGTTCAAATCCGCAGCGTTCATACAGATGCCTTGCATGCAGATTCGATTCCACTACGGCATTGAACTGAATCAGCCGGAAACCAAGCCGCTTTGCCTGTTCCAGACAGTCGAGCACCAGCTGCTCTCCGATATGAAGCCCCCGCTTGCCCAAATCCACCGCATAACTTGCGTTGCAGATATGGCCGCAGCGGCCGATATTGTTTGGATGCAGAATATACAGACCTGCAATCTTACCGTCTGTTTCTGCCACTCCGCAGTAACTCTGTTCTGCAAAGAATCTTCTTCCGCTTTCTTCATCCAGATCTTCTTCCTGCGGAAATGCGATCCCTTCCTCCACCACTTCATTCCAGATGCGAATCATCTCTGCAAGATCTGTTTCTCTGTAAGCTCTGACTGTCATATTCCTCACCTTATCTCCAATTCCAGGCCGACACCGACTTCCGCAACCGGAAGCTCTGTCATCATGCGATGTTTCGCATTCAGACTAACACAATGGCATGGATACAGCATTCCGCAGGCCGCTTCTTTCAGAAACCGGATCGTTTCGGTCAACTGCCTGTTTTCTTCCATCAGATGAAATCCTCCGATGATGCCCTGGATGGGCTTATCAGGTCCGGCAATTGTTTTTGCATGCATGAGAATGTTGCAGATGCCGCTGTGCGAGCATCCGGTAATGACAAACAGCCCGTCTTCTCCGTCATATACCAGAGCAGAGTCATCTCTTACATAATCGCTCCTCCACTCACTTCCGTCATTCCATTCTCCGATCGGTTCAACTGCCTCAAATGAGGTGCTCCATGGAATCTCACCGAGCCAGGTCAGCTTATCGGTAATGGAAACCGGCCCTGATCCGTCCATCACTTTGATACCCCGTGCCTCACAGTCCGCTTTGGAAAACGGTGCGCCGATCAGATCACCCAGATACCGTTTTCCGGCGAACGCCAGCGGATGGGCAAGCAGTGCAGTATTGCGCAGATCGAAGGTTTCCCAGAGATACGTCAGCCCGCGGGTATGATCATTATGTCCGTGCGAGAAGATGATCATGGTCAGACCTGATAAATCAATGCCCATCGCTTCTGCATTCTTCACTGCCGTATCCGAGTATCCGGTATCAAAGAGAATCTTCTGATCTCCGTCTTCCAGGTAAAAACACAATGCCGGTTCTCCCAGATAATACCGGTCGATATAAGTATGGTTGTCTGTCAGTACGGTCAATCGCATCAGCGCGCTCCTTCCGATTCATTCAGCTTGCGTAAAACCTGTTCCGCAAATTTCGCATGTCCTTCTTCTGTAAAATGAACGCCGTCGTATAAGAGCGGAATCTGACACTCCGACGCATCCAGAAATGCAGTTTCGGCTGTTTCCGCAACAGCCCTGCAGACGTCTGAAAACTGTTCGGACGCACGGATCATCGCTTCTCCTTCCACCCAGGTTCCCTTCTGCAGTGTGACTGGCGCAATCAGCAGGATCCGTTCTGCCGGAACCATTGTTTTCAGCGTTTCCAGCAGATGAAGCAGATCAGCACCTGTCTGTTGTGCAGAATCATTCCGCAGGAGGTTGTTGGTTCCAAGCATGACAATCACCCAATCCACAGGAAGTTCTTTTTTGATCACCCCTGTGATCCAGTCGAGCTGCGCAGCTGCAGGAACACACATTCCGTTCATGCCGAGATTGATCACCGTATGACCGCTGCGGTTCAGGATGCCGGTCCACCGGATATTCGAGGGATACCGATCCCCGAACAGGCTGCGGGAATCATAGCCCCATGTATTTGAATCGCCGAGGCAAAGAATTCGCATAAACATCACTCCGAAATAGTCAGGATCGCAGGAGGAACCAGCTGCTCCTCCTATTCGTATTGCATGATCGCGGCTGTCCTTTCCATCATTATCAGTCATTTTCGCACTAATTTGTATGCAGGCCTGCCATAATTAGAATCAGAAGACAAAGGAGACGTGACACATCATGAAAAAAATTCTGACGCTCGTTGATGAAAGCTTTGAAGATCTTGAGCTCTGGTATCCGGTCTACCGCCTGAGGGAAGAAGGATGTCAGGTTGATCTTGCCGCAAAGAAACCCGGACTGTATCACGGCAAATACGGTGTTCCCTGCCAGGTAGACCTGACATTTGCCGACATTGATCCAAATGACTATGACGGTCTTCTGGTGCCGGGCGGATGGGCACCGGATAAGCTGCGCCGCTTTCCGGAAGTTCTGGACATCGTACGCAGTTTCAATGATCGGGGCAGAGTGATTGGAGAAATCTGTCATGCCGGATGGGTTTTGATTTCTGCCGGCATTCTGAAGGGAAAGACGGTCACCAGCACTGTCGGCATCCGGGATGATATGACAAATGCCGGTGCTGTCTGGGTGGATAAACCGTCTGTCGTGGATGGAAACATTGTCTCCGCACAGGTTCCTTCCACTCTGCCGGACTATATGAAAGACTACATCCGTGTTCTGAACCAGAAGGACTGAATCTCTCCAGGCTCACATAAAAAGGTTCGCGTTGAACCTTTTTTGATTTTCTTTCCTGCTTACTTCAGCTCATAGCTGCCGTCTTTCGTTTCGGTAAAGCCGACTTTCTTCAGATATTCCATATGGTCCGGCTGACTTCCGGTATAGATGAATCTGCGGATGCCGCGATGCTTCAGTTCTTCATACAGAAATTTCCCGACCGAACAATCCCGATAGGCAGGTGTGGAATAGTCCAGACACAATTCCAGGGCACTGTCTTCCACAGGCATCCCGACGGTAAATCCGGCTACTTCATTGTTATGCATAATGATGAAAGCTCGCGCTCCTTCTTTTTCCTGTTTTGCATAATCCGGAAAGTAATGGTCAATGTCTGCCTGATTGTTCGATATCATCTGTTCCAGGAACCGGTCATCCGGCTTGACCTCCGTCAGTGTATAGTTGCCGGAGACTGCACCGCGCAGTTTTGTCAGATGATACAGATTGATTCCGACCAGAAAGAAATTCATCAGTGCAGTCGGATACGAACGGATGATCAGCGCATAAATCGCAAAGATAATACTTCCGATCATATTGATGATGCGCAGATGCAGCACAGACGTCATTAACATGGAAACTACGACCAGAGCAGACCCAAGGTAGCCAAATGCCTCAATTAAGATTTTTGTGTCCATACAGTTCCTTTCCAAAAGAGACGCGATGCCTCGCGTCTCTGAACTACTATTTTTTAAATCCGTCTCTCAGCAATACACTGCGGTTGAACACCAGGTGATCTGCTGAGCTGTCTTTATTGTCCAGACAGAAGAAGCCAACGCGCATGAACTGGAATGTCGGTGCGTTCGTTCCCGTGCGGTTTTCACGCTGATCGAACTCCCTGGCTACATCAACCATGGAACGTTCGACTTTACAGCCATTCAAAACAATCAGACTTTCCGGATTCAATGCCTCCAGGAAATTCTTGTCCGGTCCATCCGGATTCGGATCATTGAACAGATTCTCATACAGACGCACTTCTGCATCCACACAGGTTTCTGCATCAACCCAGTGAATCGTTGAGCCTTTTACCTTACGTCCGTCTGCCGGATTTCCGCCGCGGGATTCCGGATCATATTCGCACAGAACCTCCACAACCTTTCCGTTTTCATCTTTGACACAGCCGGTGCAGGTCACAAGATACGTGCCCTTGAGACGAACTTCATTGCCCGGATACATCCGTTTATACTTCGGAATCGGTTCTTCCAGGAAGTCATCTTCTTCAATCCAGAGATTACGGCTGAAGGTAATGGTATGTGTTCCCTGTGCCGGATCCAGCGGATTGTTTTCAACCTCAAATGTCTCTGACTTTCCTTCCGGATAGTTTGTTACGGTAAGTCTGACCGGATGCAGGACCGCCATCGTGCGTTCTGCCGTCTGGTTCAGATCATCGCGCAGGCAGCGTTCCAGCTCTGAAAACTCAATAATGTTGGCACTCTTGGCAACACCGATCGAGTCGCAGAAATTGCGGATGGACTTTGCAGTATAGCCTCTGCGGCGCAGACCGCACAGCGTCGGCATGCGCGGGTCATCCCATCCGGATACATACTTCTCTTCCACGAGCTGACGCAGCTTCCGTTTGGACATTACGGTATGATCGATGCCAAGACGGGCAAATTCAATCTGCCGCGGTTTGTGGTACGGAATTGAGACATTTGACACCACCCAGTTGTATAACGGTCTGTGATCTTCAAATTCCAGGGAGCACAGAGAATGCGTAATCCCTTCCAGAGCGTCCTGAATCGGATGTGCAAAGTCATACATCGGATAGATGCACCACTTGGTGCCCTGACGATGGTGGTTGATATGACGGATTCGGTAGATGACCGGATCACGCATGTTGAAGTTTCCGCTGGCAAGATCGATCTTGGCACGAAGCGTCATCTTCCCTTCTTCAACTTCACCGTTTTTCATCTTTTCAAACAGTGCGAGATTTTCTTCGATCGGGCGATCCCGATACGGAGAGCGCGCCGGTGTCTGTGCATCACCGCGGTATTCCTTAAACTGCTCCGGTGTGAGTTCACATACATAGGCAAGGCCCTTCTTGATCAGCTCAACCGCAAACTCATAGTCCTTTTCAAAGTAATCCGAACCATAGTAGAACCGATCACCCCAGTCGAATCCAAGCCAGTGGATATCCTGCTTGATCGCATCTACATATTCCGTATCTTCCTTGGCCGGATTGGTATCATCCATTCGCAGATTGCATAAGCCATTGAATTTTTCAGCCATGCCAAAGTCAATGCAGATAGCCTTGCAGTGACCTATATGAAGATACCCGTTCGGTTCCGGCGGGAAACGTGTATGAACTGTTTTCCCCTCAAACTGTCCTCCCGGAGCGATATCTTCTTCAATAAAGTTGTAAATGAAGTTTCGATTCAGATTGATCTCTTCTTCATTCGTTTCAACTGGTTTTTCTTCCATAACCTGTCCCCTTGAATGCCTGTTTCAGGCATATTTCTTCTCAATCTTTCCTATTGTATTGTAACAACAAGGCTGGTGCAACCGGGTTTCAGTCGTTTCCAAGACTCTCGTAATACTTCTCAAGCTCCGGTCTGGCCTTGACGTAAAACGGCTCCAGCTGCGGATCAAACTGGGTTCCCATTCCTTCCATGATGATGGAGTCTGCTTTCTGAAAGGACATCCTGTCTTTATAGACACGCTTGCTGACAAGGGCATCATAGACATCCGCAATCGCCATAATACGGGCTTCCATCGGAATCTGCTCCCCTTTCAGACCGTCCGGATATCCGGAACCATCCCACCGTTCATGATGGAAATGTGCTACATTCTCGGCAATGACTTTGAATTCCTCATCATCTGTCCCTTTCAGGATCTCATGAACAATTCTCGCACCTTCCGGCGCATGCCGCTTCATTTTCTCAAATTCTTCCGGTGTAAACCGTCCGGGCTTCCGCAGAACCGCATCGTCGACCGCAATCTTTCCCAGATCATGCATCGGGGCTGCTTTAATAAGATTCTGGCAGA